>Ga0255756_1002031_pt1 | contig 22149 bp, 18 predicted proteins | sample 011ome_20_FD_179956 | JGI IMG/M metagenome (GOLD analysis project Ga0255756, IMG submission 179956) | Coastal salt marsh microbial communities from the Groves Creek Marsh, Skidaway Island, Georgia - 011509CT metaG (version 2) | ecosystem: Environmental > Aquatic > Marine > Intertidal zone > Salt...
CGTCCGGGGCATCCCAGCGTACCGGAATAGTTGTGCCCGCGGGAAGGATTTCTCCGCCTACCGGATAGGTCAACTCGACATCCTGCTCTACAAAGGACCAGGTTACCCAATAGGTTTGCGGACCGGACGGCACAGCGGCCCCATTCACAATCACCTTGTACGTACCACCCGAAGGATTGGCCAGGGTAAACTGCTCACTAGTATTCAAGCTATCCACCGCGCGCTGAGCATTGGCATTTAGTGCGGTCGCCGTCGCGGTGGGATTTAAAACCCAAGGATTCCACGTTTGGGCGTCCAGGACGAGGGAGGCATTCAGGTTGTTGACCAAGGCCGTCCCGGCATTCACCAGGGCTTGCGGGTCGGTCCAAGAGACCATCACACGCAATTCCCCGAGGCCCGCGGGCACGACAATGGAAAGCGTATCGGTTTGGCTCTGGCCAATGGTGTCCGCCATGAACCAGCTATTCTCAATGGTCTTAGCCGCGCGCAGGGAGTTGGCTCGGCCATATCCATATTTGAAATCGGGACCGGGATTCCCTAAATCGTCGGCTGTGTTCGTCAAAATAGCTTTCATCAAGCCACCCGCAGGTTCTGCGCCGCTGTGGTTCTGCATGTAGGCATCGTACAATTGGGCTAGCACCCCGGCAATGCCCGGGCAGGCCATGGATGTGCCGGTAATACTTCGGTAATCGTTGGGTGAGAGACAGGAGTAGACATTGGTTCCCAAGGCAGCAATGTCTGGCTTGATGCGGCCATCGTGGGCGGGCCCCCGGCTGGAGGACCCGGCAATGAGATCTGCCCCTGTGATGTTGGCGGTGGCGATCACGTTCTTGCCCTGCTTGTGTCCTCCCGTGATATTTCCCCAGCCACTGCCTGCGCCATAGTTGCAGTTGGCGGTGCCATTGTTTCCCGCGGAGAACACGTGCAGTAGGGAGTAGTTTTGAATCGCGTCTTCATCCATTTGGCGCGTGAAAGCCGTATAGCCAGCATTGCACCCATTGGAATAGGATGATGCGGTAATCCGAACATCGTAATTGGAATAATCGGCATCGACATCGTTTAGGTTGTCGGGGTAGTCGTAATAGACCAATTGCGCTCCAGGAGCTTGGCCTTCGCCATCGGGATCGAGGTTGCCTGCGCCAAAAATGGTTCCCGCCACGTGGTCCCCGTGGGCACCATAGGAAGGGCTGGATTTATTCGCTAGGACGCGCCCTTTAAAGTCAATGTGGGGTTGGATGTCCCCATCGTCTCCGTGGCCCACGACGACGCCGGTGCCATCGTAGGCGCGGCCCCCGGCATAGGGGACCCGGATCGCGTTGCTGCGGTGGTTTTTGGTCCCAATCATATTTTCGGTCTCTGCGGGGGCCTCCTTCTGCTGGACCAGGGTGATGTTCGGATGGTTCGCGAGGGCTCGCAATTGGTCGGGCGACACCACGGTTCGGAAGCCATTGCCGAGGTCTTCCAGGATTTGACCCTGACGCTGGAGGTGTGCTTCAACGGCGGCTTTGCTCGTTGCGGGGTAGAACTCAACATACACTTCCCACTGACTGCCAACCCATACATAGTCGGGCACGTTGCCGGTGTGAAGTTGGCTCGTAAGCTTCATTTCAGGCAGCAAGGGCGAAATGAAGGCCAAACCGTTTGCGTCCAGTAGCCCTTGAAGGTGGGCGTCGCGGAGATCCATATACGCCAAATAGCTCTTGTGGGGCAAGTAGCCCAAAATGTCCAAGCCAGCTTGCTCGAGGGCGCTGCGTTGCGCTTCGGTCCAAATCTGCTCAACGCCCAAAACCCGAAGGACCTGGTCCGTGCCGCGTTCCCCGGCGGTACGCTGTTGGTATGTATCTTCGGTCAGCTCCGGCAAAGCATAGGTGCCTGACTGAAATTTCACCCGCGACGTGGGGGTGGACGTTTGGGCCGAAACAACCGTACCCAAAAGGCAAAATGCCAGGAGCGAAGCGTAAAAAGATTTTACCATGAAAAGTGCTAAAAAAATCCAGTTGATAAAGAGGGTTGAAGATAGGGTAACTCGCTTCAGTATTTGTTTAATGTTGGTATTTTCTAGCGCCCTTCTAGGCCAAACACGTCCCAATCACCACAGCGCTAGCGAAGGGCAGTTTCACCTCGATCAACGCCCCGTGGCCATGCGTATCTTGTACATCGCAGCCCACCCCGACGATGAAAATACACGCCTCATTGCGCATTGGTCCCAATTTGATGGGTATGACGTAGCCTATTTAAGTCTAACCCAAGGGGAGGGAGGACAAAATATTCTCGGCCCCGAATTGGGGGAAGCCTTAGGGGTCATTCGCCGAGAAGAGCTCTATGCCGCCCGCCGATTGGATGGAGCCACCCAGTACTTTGGGGGTGCTGCCGACTTTGGCTACTCCAAAACGGTGGATGAGACGCTGGAAAAATGGAATGAAAACGAGGTGCTCGCTCGCATCGAAGCCGTTGTGAAGGAATTCCGGCCCGACGTCATCGTTACCCGCTTCCCACCGGACGCACGGGCGGGCCACGGTCACCACACGGCCTCCGCCGTCCTGGCCATTCGGGCCTTTGAGCGCCTCCAATCCATGGGACGTCGCGGCGGGTATGCCCCCAAGGCACTGTATTGGAACACCTCCTCGTGGTGGGCGCAAGACTTGGAGGGTGCGGTGTCACGCGATTCCCTGGCGGTTCTGCAAATTGGCGGCTTTATTCCGGAATTGGGACAGTCTTCGTTGGAAATTGGCACCTTGGCTCGTGGCATGCATAAATCGCAAGGCTTTGCGGGCATGACCGACCGCGGTGCGCGGACGGAATACCTGCAGTTGTTAAAAGGAGAACCCGTGGATTGGACTCCCCCGGTGTTTGCGGCCTGCTCGGCCCCGATGCCTTTTCCGGGTATTTATGCAGAATGGACCACGGAGAGTCCCTACCTCATTGATTCGATGCGCACGACGGTGACCGTGATCAATGAATCGAAAGAGCCGGTTCGGGCCCAATTTGATGCACGCTTTTCAGACGGACATGACAGCCGATTGACGATGTTGGATACCCTCGTGGGCGCCATGAGCAGCTTTTCCTTCAAGACCTGGCTGCACGCTGACGGGAAGATGGGAGGGATGGTGCTCTACCTCAGCACCCAAGATGGAATTTGGAAGGAAACCATCCCATTGAGCCCGGAATACGTGACCTCGGATCGGGTGAAAGGCGAACTCCGCCGACCAGTTCAGGTGACGCCTAAGTATTCCATCAGCTACGATGTGCCTTGTCTCGTGGTTCGGGATGGTAGCCCGACGGTGCTGAAGTATGCGCTCCACCGCTATGGAACACTCACTGCAGAAAAGGTGCAGCTAGAGCTCCTGGGTGGGGGCATTTCCACCCAATCTGATGTGGTGGTAGATTTTCCTGCCGGTCAGTCGGTGGTTCATCTTTCAGCCGAGTTGAGTCAGAAGCGGGGCAGAGGCCAAGACATCTCCCGGGGAAGTATTTCGGCCTACCTCAAGGGCGATGAAGTACCCCTGATGACGGCCATTCCTATTCGCTACGACCATATTCCGCAGCAGGAAGTATGGGTGGACGGCACTTTGCCCATCGTGACGGCGCCCATCGCCCTGCCAGAGGGGCTGCATGTCGGATACATCGAGGGAGCTGGAGACGATGCGCCCGATGCGCTTAAGCAGCTGGGGGTGGATGTCAAGCGTTTGAATACAGCCACGCTTACCGCGGATGATTTGAAGGGTTTGACCTCGGTGGTGTTGGGGGTTCGAGCCTTCAACGTAAACCAAGGGCTGGCGAGTGCCCAACCGCTCATAGAGGAGTGGGTCATGAAAGGGGGACACCTCATCATCCAATACAACACCGCCACGCGTGACCAGGTGACCGACCACATGGGACCCCTGCCGTTTAAACTGGGTCGTGATCGTGTGACGGTGGAAGAAACCAAACCGAAATTTTTGCATTCGACTCACCCCATGATGACCTATCCCAATCCCCTTTCCCAGGCGGACTTTGATGGCTGGGTGCAGGAGCGGGGACTCTATTTTGCCAGCGAGTGGGATGCTGCCTTTACACCATTGATAGAATGGGCAGACCCCGGCGAGAAACTGACCCAAGGGGCTTGGATTACGGCACCAGCGGGTCAAGGCCAAGTGACGTACTGTGGACTGTCCCTTTTCCGCGAATGGCGCGCTGGAGTGCCCGGCGCTTACCGAATTCTTGCCAATCTGGTGGCTTTTCAAACCGCTGCCCATGCACACGAATAATCTGGCCGCGCTCGACTGGTGGATGCTGGCGGGCACCTTGGGGTTAATTGCCTTGTATGGGATGTGGCGCACGCGTCAAAAGTCTTCTGGCTCGGAGTTTCTGACGGGAAAGAAGGAGAGCCATTGGACGACGATTGGGTTGGGGATTATTGCCACGCAAGCTTCCGCCATCACCTTTATTTCTACTCCCGGTCAGGGTTTTGCGGAGGGTCTGGGTTTTGTCCAGTTTTACTTTGGGATGCCCCTGGCCTTGTTGGTCATTGGCCTTTGGATCGTGCCCCGATTTATGGCCTCGGGTACGGCGACGGCCTATGGGTACTTGGAGGGCATCTATGGATCTCGAGTGCGCTGGCTGGCAGCAAGTCTTTTTCTCATGTCGCGAAGCCTCGCAGCGGGTATAACGCTCTATGCTCCAGGCATTGTGTTGTCGGCGGTGTTGGGCTGGGATTTGAATACTACCATACTTTGGATGGGGGCGGTCGTGGTGGCGTATACGGTTTTCGGCGGGTACAAAGCGGTGGCCGTCACGCAAACGGCCCAAATGGCGGTCGTCTTTGGAGGACTTTTTGTCGCGGCCTACTACCTCACGGACCATTTGCCTCAGGGGGTTGGGTTGCGGGAGTCCTGGGATTTGATGGGGGTGTACAACCGAACCCAAGTTCTCGATTGGTCCTTTGATCCCGCCAACCGCTATACGGTATGGTCCGGTCTGGCTGGAGGCTTCTTCTTAGCCCTGTCTTACTTTGGGACGGATCAAAGCCAAGTGGGACGCTACTTGGGCGGGAAGAGCCTGAAGGAAATTCGAATCGGCTTGACCTTCACGAGTCTGATTAAAATCCCCATGCAGCTTTTTATTCTGGGCTTAGGTTTATTGCTCTACACCACCATGCATTTTGTGGATGAACCCCTTTGGCACAACCCCGCGGTGGCCCAAGTATGGGGCCATGATCCTGACCACGAAGCCATTGATGCCCAGTGGCAAGAAATGCAGGCCCAGCGGCATGTGCACACCCAGGCCTACCTCAACCACAGCGAAGGCGCAGAGTCCTTGCGCATGCTCGAGCAAGAGCGGAGCCAAATCAAGCAGGCCGCCAAAGACCGCATCGCCGCTGACCACCCAGACTTGGAAACCAAGGACACGGACTATGTCTTTCTGGGATGGGCCCTGAAGAGTTTGCCCGCAGGATTGCTGGGACTTCTGTTGGCGGTGATTTTGAGTGGGGCCATGTCCAGTGCCAGTGCAGAACTCAATGCGCTGTCCGCGACCACGGTGATCGATTTTGGCCCTTTGGTGGGTTGGTCCAAAGAGCCTTCTTTGGCCTTGTCTCGGGCTTTGACCGCTTTTTGGGGCCTCGCCGCATTGGGTGTGGCGCTGAGTGCCTCCCTGTCCGAAAATCTCATCCAATTGGTCAACATGATTGGCTCCTTATTCTATGGGCCAATCTTGGGCATTTTCGCCTGTGCGTGGCTTTTTGGAAAACGATGCAGTGAGGGTCAAGTGTTTTACGGGGCTCTATTTGCGCAGCTTTTGGTGGCTGCCTTGCACTGGGCCAATGTGGAGGGTGTTCTGGATTTGGGCTACCTCTGGTACAACCTCATCGGCGCTTGTGCCGTCCTCTTGATCGCTGTTCTGACGCCGAAGAAGGCTGGGCTTTGAGGTAGAGTGCTTCCATGCGCTGGACGATGTGGTCCACGGCAGGACAGATGGCCGCGTTCTTCTCCGTGAGATGCAGGATTTGGTGCTGCTTGACGCGGTCCGTATGCGGATATTCGCGGCATGCTTTCGGCCGAACGTCATAGATGCTGCAATAATTATCCGTTCCTAAAAATGGACACGGCAGCTGCTGGAGTACCCAATCCTTGTCTTCATCCACGCGCAAATACTGGGCTTCAAAGGCAGCAGTCTTCATTCCAAGATGTTTAGCCACGCGTTCCCGGTCGCGGTCGGTCCAAAGAGGTCCGGTCGTCTTGCAGCAATTAGCGCATTCCAGGCAATCGACTTTCCGGAAAGCTTCCTCATGAAGCCCGTGTACCACCGCATCTAAATCCCGTGGTGGCTTCGCTTTGAGTTGCTTAAATAATTTGGATGCCGCCATTTAGGGGAGGGGCTCGAGAAGCTGTTGCAGGGTCTCATGCATCCCTTCGGAATAGGCTTTCCAACCGCTGGTGGCGGGTCCCGAAAATCCGGCGTGAATTTCCACCAGCTTGCCATGGCGGTCAAAGAGTAAATAGGTCGGATAGGAGATGAAGTTTTCGATCGGAAGAACCTTTTCCACGGCGCCACGCTCCGCCTTACCTGCAAAGAGGATAGGGTAGGGCAGGTCCAAGTAGCTTGCCACACGCCCAATGGCGGGTTTGGCGGTTTCCCGGTCAGCTGATCGTTCAAAGGCGAGTGCATAAATCTCCAATCCGTTGTAGGCAGCGAGTTCTTTGAAAAAGGCCGATTCATCCAAGCAGTTGGGGCACCAAGAGCCCATAACCTGGATGAGCGTCACCTTGCCTTTCCCGGTCTGAATGCGGACCGGGGCTCCTGAAGCAAACTCGGGCAGTGTGAGGTCTAGACCTGTTGCGCTGGCACGGGTGATTTCGTAGGGGTTGTCCAAGCTGGCATCCGGGTTGGGCGTTCCACTGAAATCTTCGCGGTAGCTGGCGCCACTGAAATGGGTCCCGGTCAGGCTGCCATCAGACGCTAGTTCCATGGTAAACGTATAGCAGTGCACCCCGTCGAAGGTGCTGAGGAAGATACGGTTGCCGTACCGGTTGCCTGCCAGGTAGCGGTAGTCGCCGGTCTGCGTGAGAATACTGCCCCGGATTTCGCCTGAAGCGTGGGTGTAGAATTCGCCCACGGCATGGACTTCGTTTTCTTTTCCAATGCGCAGACGCAAGTCGTAGCGTTCGGCCAAGGGATGGCGGGGGCTGTCAAAGGTGCTCTGGCCAAAAAGATCCTCTGGAAAGCGCTTATGGGTCATTTCAGCTCCACATTCTAGCACGGAACCAAGTTCAGCAGAGAAGGGGAAGCGTTCATTCGTTTCCGTTTTCACAAAAAATCCAAACAACTGGCCGTCCTTCTGTTCTTGGAGTACCAATTCGGCTTGGAAGGGGAAGGCCCACTGGCTAATTCCGGCGCGCCAATTTCCAGAAGAAGTGAGTTCAAGACGCTCTTCTCCATTGATGATGGAACACACACGCGGATAGTCCTCATCGTCCACCGTGAGTACGAACTGAAAGTGCAGGGTATGCTGCTCGCTGAAAACAATGTGCGCGTTGTATAGGATATCCTTGCCCTCAACAGAATGGGCAAAGGCTGTGGTCGATAGCGTCATGAAGAAGAGAATCCAACGTTTCATCCTCCCAAGGTAGTGTCGCGCGCTGCGGCATGCAACGCCTTAAAGTGCCGTAATGACTTCGGTGTAGGCGGCAATTCGGGCCTCCAATTCATCGCGTAAACGACGGTACTGCGCTGCAGGCTGGTCGGGATCCAAGTGTGGCCCCAAGGCACAGAAGTAGTACTTGATTTTGGGCTCCGTGCCGCTAGGGCGGGCCGTAACACGGTCGCCATTGGCCAATCGCAGCTGAATGACATTGGACGCGGGCAAATCAATCTTTTCTAGGCGTCCATCGGCCAAATACGTGGTGAGACCCGTCTTGAAGTCCATGACGGCTTCAACCGAAATTCCGGCAAGTTTCGAGGGCGGCTCGCTGCGGAAGCGTTCCATGATGCCGGCGATGGCCTCGGCGCCTTCGCGTCCTTGTTTGGTCACACTGAGCAGAGACTCGTGGTGCACGCCGTGCTTCACGTAGAGCTGCAGGAGGTGCTCGTAGAAGCTAGATCCCTTCGCTTTGTTCCATGCCGCTGCTTCGGCCAACATGGCTGCCGAAGACACAGCGTCCTTGTCGCGCACAAAGTCTCCGACGAGGTAGCCATAGGATTCTTCGCCCCCTACCGTGAACGTCTGTTGGCCTTCGTAACGTCGGATCAGATCCGCAATCCATTTGAAGCCAGTCAGGGTATGATAGGTGGGAACTCCGTAGCTCGCGGCGATGCGTTCTAGCAGGGGTGTTGTGACGACCGTACTCGCCACAAATGGATTGTCAGGCATGCTGCCATGGGCCTGGTGCTGATGCAACACGTAGTCGACCAATACGGATGCGGCCTGGTTCCCATTCAGTAAAACCATGTCTTGGTGGTCGTTGCGCACCGCAATGCCCACGCGATCCGTGTCGGGGTCGCAGCCAATCACCATATCGGCGTGGAGTTCTTGTGCCTTTTCGATCGCCAGGGCCAGGGCTGCGGGCTCTTCCGGGTTGGGCGATTGCACCGTGGGGAAGTTGCCGTCTGGGGTAGCTTGGGCCTCCAGGATATGGACATTTTTGAAGCCAAATCGCTCCAGTGCGGGCGGCACCATCGTGATGGAGGTGCCGTGAAGGGCCGTAAAGACGAGGTTTAAATTCGCATTTCCCATTCCTGGGTTCATGCTCAATTTGGCGACTTTATTGAGGTACTCTTGGTCGGCATCTTCCCCAAACTTTGCGATGCGGTCTTCGCCCCCTTCCCATCGGATGTCGTCCAACTGGACGTCGCGCACAGCCCTTAGAATCGCTTGATCATGCGGAGGGACAAGTTGGCCGCCGTCTTCCCAGTAAACCTTGTATCCATTGTATTCCTTTGGGTTGTGGGAGGCGGTTAAGACGATGCCGGCATGGCATCCATACTGCCGAACGGAGAAACTCAATTGGGGCGTTGGTCGTAAGGCGGGAAAGAGGAATACATGAATGCCGTTGGCAGCGAGCACCTGGGCGACATCGCGGGCCAGGGTGTCGCTCTGGTTGCGCGAGTCGAACGCAATGGCCACACGAATGTTCTGACGGACGTGATGAATGAGGTAGTTGGCCAACCCTTGGGTGGCTAGACCCAGGGTGTATTTGTTGATGCCGTTAGAGCCCAGGCGCATAATACCCCGAAGTCCTCCAGTGCCAAATTCAAGATCGGTGTAAAAGGCCTCGTTCAGCGCAGCAGGATCCGAAGCCATCCAAGAGCGGATGACCGCTTTGTCGGACTCGGCTATGGAGCTAGCGAGCCAAGCTTCTGCTTGGAGCTTTGCCTTGGGGTCTACCTGCATAAATACAAAGATGGCGGTTTATTCGCACAAACCGAACGGAAAATGTCCTTAGAATTGGGCCATTTTTACTGCTGCTACCGCGGCTTCGTCCCCTTTATTGCCCAGTTTCCCGCCGCAGCGGTCCAGACTTTGTTGCTCCGTGTCGTCTGTGAGCACACAAAATATAACGGGCGTTTTGCCGTGGGCATTGAGTTCGGCGATGCCATGAGTGACCCCTTGGCACACGAAGTCGAAGTGAGCGGTTTCGCCACGAATCACTGAACCAATGGCGATGACGGCGTCGTACTCCAAACTGGCGGCGACCACCTTGCAACCGTGGATGAGTTCAAAGCTTCCTGGAACAGTAAAATCTTCAATGTCTTCAGGCTTCACTCCGAGCAGCACAAGGGTGTCATGGGCGCCTTGCGCCAAGGCATCCGTGATGTGCGCATTCCACTCAGAGACCACGAGAGCAAAGCGCTTGCCGCGGGCCGAAGGAATGCCTTCTAAAGAGAGCGTGCCGCGTTGGGCCGTGGCCATCTTACTGGGCGATTTTCGCCTCGCAATGGGCAATCAGCGCGTCGACGTCGGCCGCCTCGTTGGAGGTGGGGAAGTCTTCTTTGATGCGCGTGTAGTATTTCAATGCCGCTTTGAAATCGCCATTCATTTCCGCGGTGATGCCGGCTTTGTTCAAGAAGAAGGGCGTAAGGAAGCTGTTGGCTTCTTCCTTGGTCGCTTTGGCGTAGTACTCTTCAGCTTCTTCGGGCTGATTGAGGTCGGCAAAGGCGTCACCAATGGCTCCAAGGGATACAGCGCTCAGCACCCCGTCGCTGCCGTCAAAGTCGTCCAGGTGAGAAATGGCCTCAGCGGGTTGTCCCAAACCCAAATAGCACAATCCAGCGTAGTATTCCGCCAGGTTGCCCGCCTTGGTGGAGCCATGTTCGTCAATGATGTCCAGGAAACCCAATTGGTTGGCATTTCCGTTCAAGGCCAAATCCAATGAATCAGCCGCAAAGGCCTTTTGGGCGGGGTAGATGGCGACTTGAGCGGCCTCTTCGGCGGGACCCGCGATGAAGAAGTTGTAAGCCCAGACCAGGGCGAAGAGTGCAATGGCACCGCCCAAGATTTGAGTAATCCGCTGCTTGTTTGTGTTGATAAAAGATTCCACCTTGCCGAGGCTTGCTTCAACAACGGCTTCAGGGTTTTCAATCAGATCAAATTCGTTTTTCTTCGCCATGATGGGATAATATGGAGTGAAATAGGCCGCCAAAGATAGCCAAAAGGAGAGTTCAGCGGTACTTTTGGGGGATGCAGGATGTGATTCTTCGAGATCTCCGTTTGGTACACTTTAAAAACCACGCGCAAGCGGACTTTGTCTTTAGTCCCAAACTCAATGCCCTCGTGGGTTCCAACGGGGCAGGGAAGACGACCGTTCTAGATGCGGTGCACGTTTTGTGCATGACCCGGAGCTACTTTCATAGCACGGATAGCCACTGCATTCAATTTGACGCCCCCTTCTTTGTCGCCGAAGGCACCATGGAAGTGGAGGATGCCCAAACCCCTGTCTATTGCGGGCTCAAACGCGGGGAGAAGAAAGTCTTCAAGGCCGACGACGCGGAGTATCCGCGTCTGGCCGACCACCTAGGTCGTTTTCCCGTGGTGATGATTTCTCCTTCAGACCGCGACCTAATCACGGAAGGCAGCGAGGCCCGGCGCAAGTTCATGGACGGCGTCATCGCGCAGTCCAATAAGGCTTTCTTGGATGCCTTGATTCAGTACAACCGCGCGTTGAGTCAACGCAACGCGCTGCTGAAATACTTTGCGGCCAACCGCACCTTTGACGCTGCGATGCTGGAACTTTATGACAGCCAGCTTTGCCAATGGGCTCCGAAGATTCATGACGCCCGAAAGGCCTTCATTAAGGACTTTGAGCCCCGTTTAAAGCATTACTATGCCTGGATGGCGGGCGAGGGTGAAGCGGTGGGCATTGCATTCAAGTCGGCCATGTTGGACCAACCTTTGGACGAATTGTTGGCGGAAAAACTTTCCAAAGACCGGGTTCTGCAGTACACCTCTGTGGGGCCACACCGGGAGGACCTGGTCTTCACTTTGCATGGCGAGCCCTTGCAGCGCGTCGGCTCCCAAGGTCAGCAAAAATCCTACGTCGTTGCCCTCAAGCTCGCCGTTTTTGACGCCCTGAAGGAGGCCCTTGGTATCAAGCCCATCCTGTTGCTGGATGACATTTTTGACAAGCTCGATGCCCGCCGTGTCGAAGGATTGATCCGCTTGGTGAATGAGCACCATTTTGGCCAAATTTTCATCACCGATACCCACCCCGAACGTACCGCTTTGATGGTGAAGGAAGTGAATGAAGAAGCCAAAGTTTTGGATTTAAGCCCCCAGCCCTAAGATCATGCCTCGCCCCAATTTGCAATCCATCCACGATGTCCTCGGGCAATTGACCGAGGGCTACCAGGACAAGTCTGCGTACCACTTGGCCTTGGTCCAAAATGCCTGGCGCCAGGTCCTCGGCGACGAAGCCACACAAAAAGTCCAAAAATTCAGCCTCCATCAAGGCGTCCTGCATGTGCATTGCCATTCCGACTCTTTGCGCCATGAGCTGAGCATGCAGCGCAGCCGCTTGCTCCAAGCACTCAACGAGGCGCTCGCGGGGGCCGTCGTGCTCGGGGAGATCGCTCTCCGCTAGCATCCGCCTGTATCTCTTCCCAATTTCTCCTGCTTAACGGCCAAAAAAAAACCGGCTCACCCTAACGGATGAGCCGGAAAAAAAAGCGGGCGCGGCCCGCTGTGGGAATGCTTAGTAGTTGAACTGCTCGCGGCCGGAGAAGTGGAATGCGCCTTCCAAGGCGGCATTCTCATCGGAATCCGATCCGTGCACGGCATTGGCTGCGATGGACGTTGCAAAGCGCTTGCGGATGGTGCCCTCTGCGGCTTCGGCGGGGTTGGTCGCGCCGATCAAGGTGCGGAAATCTGCTACGGCGTTGTCCTTTTCGAGGATGGCGGCCACGATGGGTCCGGAGGTCATGTACTCAACCAACTCCCCAAAAAATGGACGCTCGCTGTGCACGGCGTAGAACTGACCCGCATCGTGGCGGCTCAATTGCGTTAGCTTCATCGCAACAATGCGGAAGCCTGCTGCGTTGATCATGTCGAGGATCGCGCCAATGTGTCCGTTTGCGACGGCATCAGGCTTGATCATAGTAAAAGTGCGGTTGGTCATCATAATATTTTCCGTTTTCGGCCGCGAAATTACGAAATTTACCCCCATAGACCGTCCCATGCCATTATCTGATTTATCCCAACGCCTTTCCACCAAGTCGCATCGCTTGGTCATTACGACCCACTGGAACCCCGATGGGGATGCGGTAGGTAGCTCCTTAGGGCTAGCTCACTACCTCCGCGGCCAAGGGCATAGTGTACAGGTGGTGTTGCCCAATGCGCCGTCCGCCCCCTTGCAAAAGACACCAGGCTACGGAAGTGCTTTTGTGCATGTGCACGGCGATCACCCCGAAGCAGCGGAACAGGCCATACGGGAAGCCGAGGGACTTTTTTCCTTGGACTACAATACCGCTTCGCGGGTAGGGGAAGCGCTGATGCCTTGGGTACGCGACTTCCCAGGCTTTCGTGTACTGGTGGACCACCATCAGGAGCCTGACGGGGGTTATGACTATGTCTACAGCCAGACGAGTAAATCGTCCACGGCCGAAATGGTCTATGACTTTATGGCCCAAGACGGGGGAACCCTCGATGCGTCGGCAGCCGACGCTCTGATGATGGGACTCATTACCGATACGGGGTCCTTTCGTTTTCCCAGCGTTTCGCCCGCCACCTTGGCGGCCGCTTCGGCATTAGTAGAGTCAGGAGCGGAGCCCCATGCCATCCACGAACGCTTGTTTGATGCCCATTCTCCGAGCCGCCTCCGACTGTGGGGCCGGGCACTGTCCAGCCTGGAGTTGTTGGCGGGAGGTCGGGCTGCCTTGGTGCATTTGTCGGCGCGGGACCTGGTGGACTGTGGTTACGAAGCGGGCGATACCGAAGGTCTCGTGAACCAAGCTCTCAGTATTTCGGGCGTTCTGGTATCGGCCTTTGCTCGAGAGGATGCCGCAGCGGGCATGGTGAAATTGTCCTTCCGAAGCAAGGCAGACGTAGACGTCAACGCATTCGCCCGGGCGCATTGGCAGGGTGGAGGACATATCCACGCGGCCGGCGGCAAATCCGATGCTTCGTTGCCGGATACGCTGGCTCGCTTGCGCCAAACTTTGTCAGAACTGGGCGCCAAGTGAAAAAGGTCCTTCTCCTCTCTGTGGGGCTCCTTGCCCTCGCTGCCTGTGTTCGTCAATCGGGAGAACCCGAACAGTCGACTCCCCTCAGCGCCCACGAAATGCGGGAACGCTTGATCGAGCAAAACCGCGCCGTCCTCGAGGCCGAGCGCGGGGACATTCAGGCCTTTATGGATTCCAGCGGCTTAACGTTTGAATCCACGGGAACAGGCATGTACGTTTGGACGCTGGGTTCATCGCATGGGCCCGCCATTGATACGGCTCAAAGGGTTCAGCTTCGGGTCCATGTGCATGGTCTCCACGGGGAGGTCTTTTCAAACGGGCTTCGCCAGGAGGTGGCGGTGCTTCGCGACAACGATGCCATTTGGGGACTTCAGGAGGCCCTCATTCGCGCCCATGTCGGAGACAGCCTCATTTGCATCGTTCCGGCCCACTTGGCCCATGGCTTAGCGGGAGATTTGGCTGACATTCCTCCGCTCACCCCCCTCGTGTATTACCTTCGCATTCTTCAATAAATCAACTTCGCTCGTATGAAACGTATTGTAGCTCTTGCCCTCGTGGCAGTTCTCATGGTAGCCTGTGGCGCTACGCCCAAGATTAAGGTTAATGGTGAAACCGCCAAAGTAGGGGATGGACTCTACGCGTTGTTCCAAACCACGCAAGGGGACATTCTCCTCAAGCTGGAAATGGAAAAGGCGCCCATGACTGTCGCGAATTTTGTGGCCTTAGCAGAAGGCAATCACCCCGAAACGAAAATCAAGCGTGGCGAGCCCTTTTTTGATGGTTTGACCTTCCACCGTGTGATTCCTCAGTTTATGTGCCAAGGAGGTGATCCGAAAGGCACGGGCGAAGGCGATCCCGGTTATTCTTTTCCGGATGAATTTCACCCTGACCTGCGCCACAACGGCCCCGGTATCCTTTCGATGGCGAACAGCGGCCCCGGTACCAACGGTTCGCAATTCTTCATCACAGAGGTAGCGACGCCCTGGTTGGATGATCGCCATTCCATTTTTGGTCATGTGATCCTCGGTGGCGAGAAAATCGCCGAGATGGCCCGCGTGGCCACCAACCCCCAAAACAACATGCCCAAGGAGCCCATCACGATGAATGTAAAGATCTACCGCGTGGGCAAAGAGGCGAAGAAATTTGATGCCCCAGCCACCTTCTTGCTCAAGAAGAAAGAGATCGAGGAGGCCACTGCCCAAGCTCGGGAGGAGGCCAGCAAAGTTGGCCAGGAGCGTGCCGCACAGTACACCTGGTTGGCCAGCGAAGGCTTTGTGGACAGCGACATCTATGAGCCCCTTTACAGCAAGTGGAACCAAAAAGCGCGCGACCTCGGTGACGGGTTGAAGTTGCTGGTTTTGGCGGAAGGCGAGGGTGAAGGCATCCGTGCCGGCGATGAAGCGTCGGTGCATTACGCGGGCTATTTATCCACCGGCCGTCCTTTTGACTCTTCGGTCAAGTCCGTGGCGGAACTCTTTGGCACCTACACGCCCCAGCGCGAGCCCTATGGTCCATTCCCTGTGGTGGCTGGCCCCCAAGGCCGTGTGATTGAAGGATGGAAGCGGGGCTTGGTTGGCCTAAAGAAAGGCGCTCAGGTGAAACTTATTATTCCTCCCGCATTGGGTTATGGCGAGCGCGGTGCAGGCGACATCATTCCCCCAGGAAGCACTTTGGTGTTTGATATTTGGGTTGAAGACATCAAGAGAAACTAATTCATTTTCAATATACTAGAATTCATGCAAGACGGTTTATACGCCAAATTCCACACATCCAAAGGCGCCATTACAGTTTCTCTTCACTACCGTGAAACCCCCATGACCGTGGGAAATTTTGTCGGCTTGGCTCAGGGCAGTATGCCCAATAAGTCCAAAGCTGCCGGCGTTCCCTATTACGATGGGTTGTCCTTTCACCGAGTCATCGCGGACTTCATGATTCAAGGGGGCTGTCCCGAAGGCCGTGGTACGGGCGGTCCTGGGTATCAGTTTCCCGATGAGATTGTTTCTTCGCTGAAACACGATGGCCCCGGGGTGTTGTCTATGGCCAATGCCGGTCCCGGTACCAACGGTTCACAATTCTTTATTACCCATGTTGAAACCGGCTGGTTGGACGGGAAGCACACCGTATTTGGAAAAGTGGTAGAAGGCCAGGACGTCGTGGATGCGGTCAAGCAAAATGACACGCTGGATCGCCTAGAAATTATTGCTGTTGGAGCCGATGCCGAGGCCTTCGATGCCCAAGCCGCTTTCGATGCAGGCATGGGGTCCATCCGCGAGAAGGAAGCCGCTGAGAAGGCTGCAGCCGAAAAGGCCCTCGCTTCCCTTACGGAGGGCATGACCAAAACGGACTCGGGCCTCTATTACCGGATCGATGTGGAAGGGTCGGGCGCTTTTCCCAAGAAGGGCCAAAACGTCCAAGTTCACTACACCGGAAGCCTGACCGATGGCTTCACCTTTGACTCCAGTGTTCAGCGTGGGCAGCCAATCGGCATCCCCATTGGAGTTGGCCGAGTCATCCAAGGCTGGGATGAGGGCATCATGCTCTTGCGCGAAGGCGGAAAAGCCCGTTTAGTCATTCCATCGAACCTAGGCTACGGTGCCCAAGGGGCAGGCGGGGTGATTCCTCCCCACGCCACCTTGATTTTTGACGTAGAACTCGTCAAAATCGGCTAAGCATGGAATGGGTCGGCTGGGCCGCTGCAATACTCACCACGGTCTCCTTTGTTCCTCAGGCGGTCAAGGTGATTCAAACGCGTGACACCGCATCGATTAGTCTTTGGATGTACATCCTCTTCACCGCGGGCATCGCCTGCTGGTTAGCCTATGGCCTGATCATCGGCGATGTGCCCATGACAGCTGCCAATGCGATCACCCTCGTCCTCGCCACCATCATCTTGGTGACGAAGGTGCGGAATGGGTGAGGGCTAGAGGGCATGTTGGCTAGAGGGCTGGAAGGCTAGAGGGCGCCCGCTTGGCCTTAGAGGTTTATTCTATGGATCAGAAGGTTTCAGGTTTGAATCCTGACGGGGTCACTGATAATCAATGAGTTAGGTTGATTATCAGCGACCTTTCTTTTTTTTACCATTATCCAATGGCAAAATCGCGTATCGCGGATTCATCCAATATTTGTTGGCTTTGATTGCAGCCAAGTACGAATGTGCAGAGCACTACTCATGCGATGTATTGTTTCATAAGATTGGAATTTTTGTTCCCTATCGATCTAACATTTAATGTTGGAAATCAAATACTTATGAAAAAATTTCTTCTATTATTGACCCAACATTTTTTATTTAGGAAGGAATAGAGCAGGCTATATGCCGCTTTTTTAGGCCAAAAAATCAATAAAACTTACCGATTGGAGTAACCTGTATATGATGGGTTAGACTACCCTCTTCCATCGATTTCCGCGTGGATCAGAACCTTCAAGTCACGGACCTCCGCAGCAAATCTTTGCAGGAAAACATTGACAAAGTAGCGATGTCGAAACTTTAAACTGAGGTAGTTTTTCGCATAGGGCTTTGATAGAATAACTCGGATTTCATCCCGGCTTTGGTCGGTGTAATCGAGACTGCCAAGGAAACGCTCTTCAAGTTCGTCATTGGTCACGGATAACATGGAAATTAATTCAGGGTCGCCATCTTGCATCAAACGATTCTGGAAGGCTAATTGCAAATCCATTTCCTGCTGAACATTGTTCAATAGTTGCTCTTTGGACAGGAAGACGACTGTGTTGATGAGCCGTTTAACCTCCATGTTTGATATTAAATTCAAGGACCCATCCTGAATGACCATTTGGAAGGAAGCGATAGGAAGATGGAATTCTCTGAAGTCGAGAAAAAGGTTGTGAAACGACGCATTAAATTTTGTTTTGGTGAATTCGTTCACCACCGAGTCCTGATTTACTCGATCCCAATGGGTTATGAGATAATCCATCCATAGACTATCGGATTTTAATGTCTGTTGGCGGCTATTTATGTAGGCTTCCATGACTTCGATGTCCGACAACAAAGAAGTTAGGATGACTTGTTCTTTTTCACTTTTTTCGTGTTCTGTTTTTTGGTCATTCAAGAAGTAGGACACAGAAATACCTAAAACAATGACAATGAGGTCCAGGAGATAGTGGGCATAACCGTTTTTCATGAATGGAATATAGCGAATCCCATTTGTACAGGAGAGATCCCCGCTAGGAGGAGGTTCCGTGTAACGCGTCCAACTCAGGTTGTACTTCTCAGCCCTTCAACTCCACCAACAAATCGCGTAGTTGCGCGGCCTTGATGAAGTCAAGGTCTTTCGCGGCGGCCTCCATGGCCTTGCGCGTCTCCTTGATGCGGTCTTCCCGTTGTTCGGGAGTCAGCATGCTGAGTTTGGCTTCTTTCAGTATTTGGCGCTGGGTATCCTGGCGGGCACTCTCCTCATGGCGGTTTGCAAAGGCCGTAGAACGGGCTTTCACGATGGCTTGAGGGGTTATGCCATGCGCCTCGTTGTAGGCCCTCTGCACGCCCCGGCGGCGCTCCGTTTCGGACATGGTTCGGGCCATGCTATTGGTGATCTTGTCCGCGTAGAAAATGGCCTTCCCGTTGACGTTCCGTGCGGCGCGGCCGATGGTTTGGACCAAAGAGCGTTCGGACCGTAAAAAGCCCTCCTTGTCTGCATCCATGATGGCCACGAGACTCACCTCGGGGAAGTCCAGGCCCTCCCGCAGGAGGTTGACTCCAATCAGCACATCAAAGAGGCCAGCGCGGAGGTCGTCCATGATTTGGATACGGTCCAGCGTCTCCACATCCGAGTGAATGTAGCGGCAGCGAATGCCGTAGCGAGTAAAGTACTTGGTGAGCTCCTCGGCCATACGCTTCGTGAGGGTGGTGACCAATACCCGCTCGTCCTTTTCGGCCCGCAATTGCACTTCCTCCATCAAGTCGTCTACTTGGTTTTCGATAGGACGCAGTTCAATAATGGGGTCGAGGAGGCCGGTGGGCCGGATCAACTGCTCCACCACGATGCCTTCGGACCGCTCCAACTCGTAATCCGCAGGGGTGGCCGAAACGTAGATCACTTGATTTTGGAGGGTCTCAAATTCTTCAAACTTCAAGGGCCGGTTGTCCAACGCAGCCGGTAGGCGAAAACCAAACTCTACCAGATTTTCCTTGCGCGACCGGTCTCCGCCGTACATGGCGCGCACCTGGGGAAGGGTGACGTGGCTTTCATCCACGATGAGGAGAAAGTCGTCCGAAAAATAGTCCAACAAGCAGAAGGGGCGCGTACCCGGCTCACGGCCGTCGAGGTAGCGCGAATAGTTTTCGATGCCCGAGCAGTAGCCCAGCTCGCGTATCATCTCCAAATCAAAGGTGGTACGCTCTTGCAGGCGCTTGCCCTCCAGCGGCCGGTCCGTGTTGTAGAAGTGCTGAACCTGCTCACCCAAGTCCAACTCGATGTGCTTGATGGCCCGGTTGAGCTGATCTGGCGTGGTGACAAAGAGGTTGGCGGGGAAGACGCGCAATTCCTGCAGAGTGCCTTGGCGCTCCATGGCTACGGGATCCCACACCTCGATGCGTTCGATCTCGTCATCCCAAAAAAGAATGCGGTAAAACAGGTCCCCATAGGCCGGAAAGAGGTCTACGGTGTCGCCTTTGACGCGGAAGTTCCCGCGTTTGAACTCCCCGGTGGTGCGCGCATAGAGCGCTTGGACAAGCTGATGGAGCAACTTCTGGCGGGCGATCCGTTGACGGGTTTGAATGTGGACCACCTGGCTATTAAAGGCCTCCGGATTGCCCATGCCATAGAGGCAGGAGACCGAAGCCACCACCAAGACATCGCGGCGGCCACTTAGGAGGGAAGAGGTGGTGCGCAACCGCAATTTCTCAATCTCGTCGTTGATCTGCAGGTCTTTCTCAATGTAGGTTCCCGTGGTGGGGATGTAGGCCTCGGGCTGGTAGTAGTCGTAGTACGAGACGAAATACTCCACCGCGTTGTCGGGGAAGAAGGACTTGAACTCTTGGTAGAGCTGCGCGGCCAACGTTTTGTTGTGGCTGAGAACCAAGGTGGGGCGCTGTACGCGTTCAATGACGTTGGCGACCGTGAAGGTCTTGCCGGATCCTGTTACGCCTAACAGGGCCTGCTGACGCTCGCCCTCCAGCACCCCGCGTGCGAGGGACTCGATGGCCGCGGGCTGGTCTCCCGTGGGGCGAAAGGGGCTCTCGAGCCGGAAGTCCATGGCTTATGCCTCGGCCTCCTCCGAGCTTTCGGCAGAAGCAGCATCCGCAGCGGCAGCGGCCTCGGCTTGCTTGGCGGCGTCGCGCTGCGCTTTGCGCAAGGCGTCGTGGGCCGCTTCGGCTTTCTCGAGGTTCTTGCGCGCGGCTTCAACCTTCTTCATGGCATCTTGCACGATGGGACTCTTTGGGTCCGCATAGGTAAAGAAGCCCATGTTGTTTTCCAGTTGGGAGAGCTCCTTGCGGGCTTGCTCCACGGTCTGGCGCGAATTCATGGTCTTCTCGTATTTCTGGCGGTCGGCTTTCTGCGTAGCGCGCGCTTCGCCTTGCTCGTTGCGCATCGCGTCAAAGAACGTGTTGCACGCCGCCCGGAACTTGTTCCAGGCCTTGTCCGAATCCTTGCGGGGTACAAAACCCGTTTTCTTCCATTCGGCCTGCAAGCGCTTTAGGTCTTTGGAGGCCTCCGCCCAGTCGGTACGCGTCGCCATCGCTTCGGCCTGTTCGACCAGGGCGTACTTGGCTTCAAGGGCTTCCTTGATGGCATTTTTACGGCCTTTGTAGAACGTATTGCGCTCTTTGAAGAAGGCTTTTTCCGCTTTCTTAAAGCGATCCCACAGCACGTCGCTGGGACCCCCAAAGGTGCGCCCCACCTTGGCCATGGCTTCGCGGAGGCTCTTGGCCTTCTCGGTCATCTTTTGCCAATTGCCGTGTTCGCCCGCGCCTTCTGTGGCAAGCGCTTCGAGCTCCGCCACCAAGGCCTCTTTTTGGGTCAGGCGGTCATCGTTGGCGGCCTTGGCCACATCTTGCTTGGCACGGCGCTTTTCGTGTAGAATATTGCTAGCCTCGCGGAACTGATCCCAAAGGGTCTCCTTGTCTTCCAAGGCGACAGGCCCCACCTCTTTCCAAGCGGCATGCAGGCGCTGCAACTCCTTGCCAATGGCGGCGGACCAGTCCTTGCCCGAAATCGCTTGAATCTCGGCAATCAATCCCTCTTTAATCTCTTTGTTGTGCTTGTAGTCCAGATCGCGAAGCTCCTGGCTCAGGCGCAAATTGTCGTAAAAACGGTCGACAAAGAAGCGGTAGGATGCATACAAGTCGCGGGCCTCGTCATTGGGTACGTGGCCAACGTCCTTCCAGCGGTCATTGATGCGCTTGAACTCGTTGTAGGTCTGTCCCGTCGGCAAATCGTCGCTCTCGGCGAGCTTTTTGATCTCGTCGAGCAAGGCCTTTTTGAGGTCCAAATTCACCGACATCTGGTTGGCCAAATCGGCCTTCCAAGCACTTCGGCGCTTCTTGAATTCATTGAATGTTTGGTAGAAGGCTTCGCGGCTAGGTTGCTCGTAATGAAAGTCAATGGCGTTGCCACCTTCTTCGATGAAGCGCTCTAAGGCTCCAGCACGTTCTTCTTCCCAGCGGGGCATTAAGACGTCCTTGATGGCCAACATAGGAACGCGGGCCTGCTCGATGGAAACTTCGTTGAGAATGCGCTTGGCTTCGGCCAAGAGTTCGTCCGTTTCCTTTTCGGCGTAGTCGGCCGTATGGTCCTCGTGCTCTTCCTTTTCTTCGTCGTTGGCGTCATCGGATTCGTCTTCGGATCCGGTCTCGCTGGATGACGAACTTGGGGTTTCTGTCGGGATTTCGTCCGATTCCGTCTCGGAGGAGGGGGCTGAAGCCGCTTCCTCCACGGCCTCTTCTGCGGCGGGCACCACAGGGGTGTCCAACTCAGGCTCGGGGGTTTCCGACGTTAATTCGGGCTCAGCCGATTCGGGGGCATCGGCAGGAGTCGCCTCGTTGTCAGGCGTTTGGGTCGCTTCAGGAGCGCTCTGAACAGCCTCATTGGCCGCTTCTTCGTTCGTATTCCCTTCGAGGGGAAGTAAGTCTTTCTCAGCCATTGCTGGAGGTTTGTGGGATTGGAACCTCAAATGTGGGGAATATTGAGCACTTCTGCCCAATAATCCCAGGCTTTTTTTGCCTGATGCCGCAACATGGCGGCTCCGGAGGCCGTTTCGGCACCTAGTTCGGCCATATGCCGCATAAAAAGGGTTTCCGAGGGCTGGTATACGAGGTCTACCGCCAGCGCGACCTGCCCATGCCCCCAGGCGGGGAGGGGGGGCATGTCCTCGACCTGTGGGGCCATGCCCAAGGGGGTGCATTGGACGACAAGCCCTTGGGGGGCCGCGGGGAGGTCCGAATAGCGGACTTCGGGCCATGGAAATCCCCCCTGTGCTTGGCGGCAGGCGAGTTGACCTCGAAATCCCCGAGACGCCAACGCATGAACCACAGCGCGGGCTGACCCC
>Ga0255756_1002046_pt1 | contig 22097 bp, 23 predicted proteins | sample 011ome_20_FD_179956 | JGI IMG/M metagenome (GOLD analysis project Ga0255756, IMG submission 179956) | Coastal salt marsh microbial communities from the Groves Creek Marsh, Skidaway Island, Georgia - 011509CT metaG (version 2) | ecosystem: Environmental > Aquatic > Marine > Intertidal zone > Salt...
GGAATTCCACGACCACGCTTTGGTGAGCCAAGGCGGCAATGATTCGGTTTCTGGCGAGAAACGACGTCGGACTAACCACCGCGCCGGGGGGACGCTCGCTCACGAGCGCGCCACTGTGGGCCACCGCGCTAAAGAGACGCTCGTGTTCACGGGGGTAGCTTCGATCAAGCCCGGTGGCCACCACGGCAATGGTGGGGGCGCCGGCACGAAGAGCTGCTCGGTGGGCAATCGCATCAATCCCCAATGCTCCGCCAGAGACCAGAGTGTGCCCGTTTAGGACGAGGTGGTCGCTCAGCAATGTCGCTGACTCGATCCCGGTGCGGGAAGGTTTTCTCGTTCCCACAACGGCGGTCATCCGGCCTGTGGACAACGCATCCGTGTTACCGATGACAAAAAGGGCGAGGGGCTTATGCGGCCCGAGATCATCAAGTCCCGCTGGCCAGCCTGGGTGGCCTGGATAGAGCATCTGGGCATTCAGGCTGTGGAGCCGGTGGAGCGCATGGTCGACCTGGGCTGCCGCGGGAAGTGGGCGGGTCTTCGTCTTGTTCTTCACCACACGTGCTGCTCGAAGCGCGCCGACCTCGTCGACGAGCTGACCCACCTCGGCATCACCGGGATGGACCACCATCGATAGCCACAGCCTCGCCCGATTCTCGCGAATAGACCCCACGTTGCCCCCTCTTGTCGGGAAGAGTGTGCCGTTGGTGGGAGAACGACGAAGGGGGATCCACGAACCGGTGGATCTCGCGATGGAATTGGCGCTGTGGACTACTCGTCTAGGGCGAGGTCTTTAGGGAGCTTCAGCTCTTTGCTTCCGAGCTCTTCGATGTTGATGTCTTTGAAGGTAAGGATCTTGACCGACTTCACAAAGCGGTCAGAGCGGTAGATGTCCCACACCCACACATCGTTCAGGGTCAATTCGAAGTAGAAGTCTCCGCCTCGCTCGACTACGACCTGAGTGACGTCATTGGCGAGATAAAAGCGACGCTCGGTTTCGACGACAAACTGGAACTGGGTCACCACATCGCGATACTCGCGGTACAGCGCTAACTCTGCATCGCGGTCAAAATCGTCGAATTCCTCATCCATCGGCGAAAGTCTAACCCTCGTCGATGGGCAGCGTCGGGGCCTTCAACCAGGTCAGACGATGCAGGCTGCACGGACCCAACTGCTCGATTGCCTCAAAGTGACTCTTTGCGCCATAGCCTTTGTGGCCCGCGAAACCATATCCGGGGAATTCATCATCCGCATCGATCATGATCTGATCCCGGGTCACCTTAGCCAACAGTGAGCTTGCCGCCACGGAGAGACAATCTCGGTCTGCTTTTACTTGGGTGACCACGGTAAGGGGCTCTGCCATCACAGGGCTTAACCAGTCATGGTGCCCATCAAGGAGCACCACTGCTCGGGAGATGTCGCGAGTTTTCGCAATATCGGCAATAGCCCGCACTGCCGCACGACCAAGAGCGTGGGTAATTCCATAGCGGTCAACGTCTTGCGCACTGGAGTGGCCCACCGCCCAGGTCTCAAGCCAGCCTTTGATTGCCTCAGCCACCACGGGGCGCTTCTTCTCGCTCACCAGCTTCGAATCTTTAATTCCTTCAGGCGCTACGCCGAGGCGTCGATCAAACACAGCAGCACCCACCATGACGGGGCCAGCTATTGCACCGCGTCCGACTTCATCGAGGGAGATGATGAACTCAAAGCCACGCTCAAGTAGCTCGCTCTCACGCTCGAGAGTGGGAATCACTGAGTAGTCTCCCCCGCGGGGATTCCTTGAAACACCTCAGGGTAGTTATCAAGCCATGACCAGTGTTCGGTGGGCCAGCTCACCACGAATGCGCGTCCCACCACATTGCCCATAGGAACAAATCCACCGCCCGGCTTGGAAAGATTCGCCCTGGAATCAGCCGAGTTGTAGCGGTTATCGCCCATCACCCACAGTGAATTCTCCGGCACCTTCACCGAAAAACTCTCACCTGACGCCGCCGTGGTGCCATTGGGAAGGCGAAGATACGTTTCGTTCAAGGGCACCCCGTTAACGGAAAGCGATCCCAGCGAGTCACAACATGCCACCGTGTCGCCGGGTAACCCAATGACGCGTTTGATCAGGTGATTATTGAGCGATTGGTCTGGCATCCCTAGCTGCACCGATACCCAGTTGAAGAGGTTCGTCAGCGGGTCGTCTTCTGTCGCAAGCCCTGAGGGTAACCAGCCACCCGGGTCAACAAAGACCACCACGTCGCCGCGATTAACGTCAATGAGCCCAGGAGTCAGCTGGGAAACGATTACCCGGTCATCTATTTGCAGGGTGTCGAGCATGGAACCCGTGGGAATGGAGAACGAGCGAATGAGGAACGTCTTGATCACAAACGACACCAGCAGTGCCGAGAGCACAATGATCACTACGTCGCGGACAACGACGTAGGCGTAATGCCCAATCCGGCGGAGTGTCCGCGCAGATGAGCTCGCCACGGGGGCTACCTCGTCCGAAGTGGCTTAGGACTCGCGCTTTTCGCGGATACGAGCCTTCTTGCCCTTGAGGCTGCGCACGTAGTACAGCTTCGCGCGACGCACGTCACCACGAGAGATGATTTCGATCTTGTCGATCACCGGGGAGTGCAGCGGGAATGTACGCTCGACACCCACCTGGAAGCTGATCTTGCGGACAGTGAAGGTTTCAGTCAGTCCGTGGCCACCACGAGCAATCACGATTCCCTGAAACACCTGGATACGTGAACGGGTTCCTTCAACGATGTTGACGTGAACCTTGACGGTGTCACCGGGGCGAACGTCGGGAACGTCGGACTTGAGTGACTGCTGGTCGACGATGTCGAGAGTCTGCATTGTTTTTCACTTTCCGCAGGCACCACGGGATGCCACACTGATGAGGTTGCTGGAGGATGTCTCCAAGAACTTGTGGGAGTCAACCCGGCGATATCTCCCCCGTGGCAGAACGTCTCGGTTGACCGATGTAATAGTCTGCCATACCGAAGCGCTGAATAGAAACCCAAGAATCGGCGGCTTCCCCGCCCTAGGAGTTTTAATTTTGTCGATTCCTCGCCATTCGCCATCCACAGTGGAGCAAATGAGGCCCGCCGGCGCCTTTGTAGCGCAGGTCTTACATGAGCTCGTGAGTGTCGCACAGCCTGGAATGAACCTGTTGGAGCTGGATGAGCTTGCCCATGCGCGCATTCGCGAGGCAGGCGCCACGAGCTGCTACATCGACTACCACCCCTCGTTTGGTGGATCGCCGTTTGGAAAAGTGCTCTGCACCTCGGTCAATGACGCCGCCTTGCACGGCTTGCCTCATGACTACGTACTCCAAGACGGTGACCTGCTGTCTGTTGACTTTGCGGTGTCTCTCAACGGCTGGGTCTCAGATGCAGCCAGGAGCGTGATTGTAGGAGCACCACAGCCAGGCGACCAGCACCTCATCGACACCACCGTCACAGCGCTCAGCGCGGGAATCAAGCAGGCTCGCCCGGGAAACCGCTTGGGTGACATTTCTGCGGCCATTGGCGATGTCGCTCACGCCGCCGGCTACTCCGTGAACACCGACTTCGGCGGGCACGGCGTCGGGCGCACCATGCACGAAGAGCCTTCTATCCCCAACGACGGTCGCCCAGGACGCGGCCCCAAACTCCAGGCAGGCATGGTCTTTGCAATTGAACCGTGGTTGATGGTGGGAACTGACGAATTGGTCTACGACGAAGACGGCTGGACCCTTCGCAGTGCGGATGGTTCGCGCGCCGCCCACACTGAACACACAGTGGTGGTCACCGATGGTGCACCCCTGGTGTTGACGAAGTGGCCTAGCTAAGCAGATCGGGACGATTGCGCTTCGTCCGCTGCTCAGATTGAGCCTGGCGCCACGCGGCAATTTCTCCGTGGTGACCACCGAGTAACACCTCGGGGACTTCGAGTCCCCGCCACGAGGCGGGTTTGGTGTAGCTCGGGTATTCGACCAAACCGTCCTGGTGGCTTTCTTCCACCAACGAGTCTGGGTTGCCCACCACTCCGGGAATCAACCTGATAGCTGCTTCCAGCATCACCAGGGTGGCTACTTCCCCGCCATTTAAGACGTAGTCGCCGATGCTCAGTTCCACCACGTTGGCTTTGTCGCGGTAATACTCCACCACCCGCTGGTCAATCCCCTCATACCGACCACAGGCAAAGACGAGGTGTCCCGAGTGGGCGAGGACCTCCGCCTTGTCTTGGCTAAACAACTCACCGGCCGGAGTGGGTACCACCAAAGTGGATTCAGGGGTGACAAGTGCGTCGAGGGTCTGCCCCCACGGTTCAGGCATCATCACCATACCCGCTCCCCCGCCATAGGGGGTGTCGTCTACCGTGCGGTGTTTATCGGATGTGGCCTCTCGAAGATCGTGAACGGTGATGTCCACGAGATTGTTCTCCTGTGCCTTGCCGATCAGTGAAAGGGCGAGGGGCGCGAAATAGTCAGGGAAGATGCTGACGATGTCGATGCGAAGAGTCATTCGGATTCATCTTCCACATCTTCAAACAACCCACCGGGAGGGGTAATGCGCACAAACCCTTCATCGGGGTTCACCTCAGGCACAAACTGCTTGACGAAGGGAACCAGCACTTCATCGCCTGCGGAGGTGGCAACGGCCAGCAGGTCTTGTGCAGGTAAATGATCCACGCGAACAAGCTGACCCACCACTTGGTCGTCTCGCTTGACATCAAGACCCACGAGTTGGTGGTCGAACCATGCGTCATCTTCTTGGGGGCGCTCGGTGGGGTCGTGTTCGACCCACAAGATCGCACGCGCTAAGCCTTCTGCCACAGTCCTGTCATCAATTCCCTCAAAGAACACAACTGGCTGGGCGTTGTAAAAGCGAAGCTCTTTGACCACGAGCTGCTGGCCAAACCACGGCGAATCGGTGGGAACCTGGAGGCTCACGGTGGCGCCTTTTTCAAAGCGAAGATCAGGGTCGTCGGTGTAAAGCTCTACTTTGAGAGCGCCTTTGAGACCGTGCGCTTTAGTAAGGCGACCTACTCGAAGGTCAGCGCGCTGTGGCTTTGGTGCAGGAAGGCCACCGTGGCGGCCAGTCATTAGTTCTCCGGGTCGACGACGTCAACGCGGACACGCTTGCCGCCTGACAAGGCGCCAATCACGGTACGCAATGCCTTAGCAGTGCGGCCGTTACGGCCAATTACCCGGCCCAGGTCGTCAGCGTGGACACGAATCTCAAGAGTGTCTCCACGCGAACCAGACACGCTCGTCACGCTCACCTCATCGGGGTGTTCAACAATTCCCCCGACGAGGTGAGCGAGCGCGCGATCTAACACGATGCTTATTCGGCCTTTGGCTCTTCTGCAGCGGCGTCCTCTGCGGGAGCCTCTTCTGCGGGAGCCTCTTCTGCGGGAGCTTCTTCAGCAGCAGGTGCTTCTTCAGCGGCAGGAGCTTCCTCAGCTGGGGCAGCAGCTTCTACGACAGCCTCCTCAGCGGCGGGAGCCTCGGCAGCAGGAGCTTCCTCGGTTGCTGGTGCGTCCTCAGCGGGAGCCTCAGCAGCAGGTGCTTCCTCAGCAGGCTTTTCGACCTTGGCGGCCTTCGGGCGAAGAACAGGCTTCTTCTTAGTGTCAGCCTTGAACTCTTCCTTAGCCTCTGCGACCTGAACGGTGCTCTTGGCACCCTTCTCACCCTTGAAGGTTCCCCAGTCACCGGTGAGCTTCAAAATGGCCAGAACCTGCTCGGTCGGCTGTGCGCCCACTCCGAGCCAATACTGTGCACGCTCTGACTGGACCTCGATCAATGAAGGGTTCTCAGTCGGGTGGTACTTACCAATCTCTTCGATCACACGACCGTCGCGCTTGGTGCGCGAGTCGGCAACGACGATGCGGTAATAAGGCGCGTGGATTTTTCCCATGCGCTTCAAACGAATTTTGACAGCCACATTTCTCCTGTAGTGCTTGATGCGTGTGCACGCTCACGACAATGTGGGGACGAGTCGTGAGAAAGCGTTGGTTTCCCACAAGTGCCAGATAGAGGGTCGAGCACTCGCGTTACCAGCCACCTATTCTGGCAGATTCTTGGCCAGTTAGCGACCACGGGCGAACTAACTGAGTCCGAAGCTCGATCCTGAGGAGTTTTCGCTTGCACCTAGCGCTTGTTGAGCGCGCTTTGCGGGGTTTCCAGAACGCGAACTCGGCTTCTTCTTGTTCTTCGAACCTTTACCCTTTTTGCTCCCCGCACCCGCGCCTGGCATCGGGCCCATTCCAGGAATCTGGGGCATTCCACCCTTGGCAACGGTCTTCATCATTTTGGCGGCTTGTTCAAAACGAGCAACGAGTTGGTTCACGTCAGTGACCGTCATCCCCGAACCCATCGCAATGCGCTTGCGTCGCGAGGCGTTAAGAAGTTTGGGTTGGCGACGCTCCGCGGGAGTCATCGACTGAATGATGGCTTCGGTCCGGGAGAGTTCTTTTTCGTCGATGTTTTCAATCTGGTCTTTCATCCCGCGTGCACCAGGGAGCATGCCGAGCATCGACTGCAGCGAGCCCATCTTCTTCACCTGCTGAAGCTGGTCAAGAAAGTCTTCGAGTGTGAACTGCTCAGAGAGGAACTTTTGTTCCATCTCGGCCCTGGTTTCCTCATCGAAGGCTTTTTGGGCCTGCTCGATGAGCGTCATCACATCACCCAGGTCAAGGATGCGGCTAGCCATACGGTCGGGGTGGAATACCTCGAAATCTTGGAGCTTCTCCCCTACCGAGGCGAACAGAATGTCGCGGTCGGTAATGCCCTTCACCGACAAAGCGGCACCACCCTTTTGGTCACCATCGAGCTTGGTGAGAACCACACCGGTGAAGTCCACACCTTCGCCAAAGGCGCGGGCCGTGGTGACCGCGTCTTGACCGACCATTGCGTCAAGGACAAAGAGGACCTCGTCGGGGTCGACTGCTTTTCGAATCGCTCTGGCTTGCGCCATCATCTCTTCGTCCACACCGGTTCGACCGGCGGTGTCGATGATGACGATGTCGTGCATTTTCGACTTCGCGTGCGCAATCGAATCTTTCGCGACTCGAACCGGGTCGCCCACGCCACTTCCAGGCTCTGGCGCAAACACGGTGACACCTGCTTGCTCTCCCACGATTTGCAATTGGTTCACCGCACCAGGCCGCTGCAAATCACAGGCGACCAAGAGTGGGGTGTGGCCTTCTGACTTCAAATACAGAGCCAGTTTCCCGGCCAGTGTCGTCTTACCGGCACCTTGTAAACCAGCCAACATGATGACCGTGGGTGGGGTTTTTGAAAACTCAAGCCGGCGACCTGTGCCGCCCAAAATGGCGACGAGTTCGTCCATCACGATGCTCACGACCTGCTGGGCAGGGTTAAGAGCCTTGTTGACTTCGTCGCCCAAAGCTTTTTCGCGCACTGCTGCGGTGAAGGACTTCACCACTTCGAGCGCTACGTCAGAGTCGAGCAGAGCACGGCGAATCTCCCGGACTGTTCCGTCAATGTCGCTCGGGGACAGTTTTCCCTTTGCGCGGAGATTGCGAAATGTCTCGGTTAACCGATCGGAGAGTGAACCAAATGACGCCATGGTGGGCCCCAGCCTAGCTGAGGCACCCGGAGCTCACGTCGATGCGTAGGGTGGAGCCATGGCTGTTATTTCTTTCGAAGGGCACACTCCCGACATCTCCCCCGACGCATACGTCGCTCCAACCGCCGACCTCATCGGACGAGTGAGCATTGCCTCTGGTGCGTGCGTGTTGTTTAACGCCGTCGTGCGGGCAGACACTGAAGCCATCAGCCTGGGCGAGGGCTCAAACCTTCAAGACGGCGTCGTCGTTCACGCTGACCCCGGTTACCCCACCACCATCGGCAAGGGCGTGAGCGTGGGCCACAACGCCACCGTGCACGGCTGTACCATCGGGGACTTTGCACTCATTGGCATGAATGCCACGGTGTTAAACGGCGCCGTCGTAGGCGAGGGCTCACTCATCGCAGCAGGAAGCGTGGTGTTAGAAGGCCAAGTCATTCCCCCACGAAGCCTCGTGGCAGGAATTCCCGCGAAGGTAAAGCGAGAGCTCACCGACGAGGAATATCAGGGCGTGGTCGACAACGGCGTGCACTACCAACAACTCAGCGCCGCATACCGCGCGAATTAGTCCATTAGTGCTTCGGCGAAGCGCTTCGCCGAGAAACCCCGAAGGTCATCAACCGATTCACCTTCGCCAATGAGCTTCACGGGCAAACCGGTCTTGTCTTGAACGCCCAGGACAAACCCACCCTTTGCCGAACCGTCCAGCTTGGTTACCACGAGGCCCGTAACGCCTGCTTGTTCTAGGAACGCTTCTGCCTGGGCGAGACCGTTTTGGCCCGTCGTCGCATCCAGAACAAGGAGCACTTCCGATACGGGGGCAAGTTTTTCGATGACACGCTTGACCTTGGTCAGCTCATCCATCAGACCCGTCTTGGTGTGAAGACGGCCCGCGGTGTCGACCAACACCATGTCGATGCCCTCATCGATGGCGCGTTGCACAGCCTGATAGGCCACCGAGGCGGGGTCTTGGCCATCGGAGTCTGGGCGCACAATTTCCGCGCCCGCGCGATCAGCCCACAGAGCGACTTGATCAACTGCCGCGGCGCGGAACGTGTCTGCTGCAGCGACCACCACACTTCGACCTGCGTTGATCAGGTAGCGGGCAAACTTCCCAATCGTGGTGGTTTTTCCCACACCATTGACGCCCACCAGCAACACCACAGCCGGCCGTTCAGTGAGGTTCAGTGTCGGATCGTGTTTGGCCAGACGAGTCTCAATGGTCTCCACCAACAGGGACTTCACATCCTTGGGGGTGTTGAGCCCAATACGTTCTGCTTCTTCGCGGACTTCCGCTACCAGCGACTCGGCATAGTCCACACCGGCGTCCGCAATGAGAAGGGCGTCTTCGAGTTCTTCCCACGTCGATTCATCAATCGTCTCTTGCTGCCAGAGACTGCGCAGGGCTTTACCCAGGGACCACGACGCCACGAATTACTCGCCGTCGATCGGTTCGAGGCCAATCAGAGGAGGAGCCTCCGACGATGTGGCCGGCTGAGCCGAGCGCTCCACGATGGCGCTGGTCAGAATCGAGGCACTGAGCACACCGGCGATGGCGATTAACGCCCACCCGAGTGCTTGTTTCCGGCCCACGATGTCAGACTACGCCTGGACTGCGGTTTCTCGCACGCGCTGGCCCACCACCGCGCTGACTCCGTCATCGCGCATGGAGACTCCGTAGAGCGCATCGGCAATTTCCATGGTGCGCTTTTGGTGGGTGATGATGATCAGCTGTGAGTCTGCGCGCAGGCGCTCCATCACATCAAGCAGTCGACCAAGGTTCGCATCATCCAGAGCTGCTTCCACCTCGTCGAGGATGTAGAAGGGGCTCGGGCGGGCGATAAAGATCGCGTTGAGCAGTGCCACCGCAGCAAGCGAGCGCTCTCCACCCGAGAGAAGAGACAACCGCTCGATCTTCTTACCCCGTGGACGCACCGAGACTTCGACACCCGTGGTGAGCAAGTTTTCGGGGTCGGTCAGGCTCAACGAACCTTGACCACCGGGGAAGAGAATCGGGAACACTTCGTCGAAGGCCTGCCTGGTGTCGTTGAAGGCGTTGAAGAACACGTCTTTCATCGTGTCGTCGAGGTCTTCAATAATCGAGAGCAGGTCTTTCTTCGATGCCAAGACATCCTCGAGCTGTTCTGCCAAGAACTGGTGGCGCTTTTCCATCGCCTGGAACTCTTCAAGCGCCAAGGGGTTTACCCGACCCAGCTGTTCCAGCTGGCGCTGCGCTTTCTGGAGTCGCTTTTGTTGTTCTTCGCGGTCAAACGCAGTCGGCTCGCCATCTTCGTCGAGAGAGGGAACCAACTGGTCTGGACCATATTCCTCGGCAAGCACCTCGACCGAAAGCCCCAGCTCTTCTTGGGCTTTCTCCACGAGCTGCCCCAGGTGAAGGTTTCGCTCATAGATGTGCATTTCAATGCTGTGGACCGACTCAGTCATTTGCGACAAGCGCTCGCGAAGCTCTGCCTCTCGGGCGCGAAGACGCTGAACAGCGCCATCTGCTTCGCGCCTCGTCTGCTCGAGTGCAGCAAGTTCCTTGGAGGATTCTTCGAGGGCTTCGTTCGCGATCCGCATCAACGTAGGCGTTAGCGCAGACACCGCCACCGCACGTTCGTGAACGGCAATGCGCTCTTGACGCCTCGCTGCTTCCTGCTCACGCTCACGCTGTTCTTGCTCGCGACGGGCGTGAAGCCCGGCGAGGACATCTTTTTGATAGCCAAGCTGCGAGCGCGACTGCTCTACAACCACTCGACCATCAACTTCGCTGGATCGCGCCTGCTCCAAAGCGTCCACCAAGGGATCGCGCGCGTCATCATCGGCGTCCGACGGGGGCTGCTCGGGGAGGTTTTCTAACTCGACCTCCGCCTCAGCAACAGTGCGCTCGGCCTGCTCGCGCTCTGCCTGAGCAGTATCGAGGCGGCCATGAAGGCGGTCACGCTCTGCCCGTGCTGCGTCGAGGGTGGCCGACTGGGCAGAGAGTGCTTCGTTGTGTTGGGCCCGCTCAGATTCTTGTTGACGCACCAGAGCCAGTTGGTTCTTTGCTGCCTCGCTCGCGGACTCAAGCTCCACCTGTGAGGTGCGCACCTTTTCACTCAAGCGCTCGACGTCGGTTGATACCCGCTCGAGATCGGCAACTGCCTGATCACGCTCTGCAATGAGCTCAACACTGGAGCGAGACGATCCAGATCCTGCTTGAACGACTGTGGCGGAGAAGTGGTCTCCGGTATGTGTGACGATGTGAACGTCGGAGGGAAGGTCGTCTCGACCCACCCAGTAACGCTGAATCTCGTCGAGGCTTGACGCGATGAACGTGTTGTGAAGAAGTCGAAGGACTCCTGCGGGGCCCTTCACGACATCCCGAGCCGGGGTGAGACCTTCGAGCTCAAATTGTTCAGTAGCGGGGTCTGCCTGTTCCACCACCAGGTTGACCTGGCTGTCTTGACCAGAGACCTTCTCAGAAACCACGAACGCATCTTTCTTGGTTCCCACCACGAGGGCGTCTGCAAGTGCGCCAAGCGCCCTGGCAATTGCCGTTTCGTATCCGGGTGTAATTGAGATGAGTTCTGCAACGCGGCCTTTCACACTGGGGTGATCGGCCTGGTCGTCAGCCTGCTCCGACTTAATCGCCAAGGTGAGGGCTTGAACACGGGCGGCCAGAGCATCTTTTTCACGCTCGCTCTGGTGAAGTGCACTTCGTGCCTGATCGAGCTGGTCAGAAAGCTCGGTTTCTTTCGCCCACGCTTTTTGGAGCGCTTCTTCGGCTTCGGCGAGAGCCTTGTCGGCTTTTTCGCTTTCCTGGGTGGCAAATTCGGTGCGGTTTTTTTCCAGCTCAACCACACGCGCCTCAGCTGCTTCGAGCGCTTCTTGGGTGCGCTCATATTCGGCGCCGGCGGTGTTCACGCGGGAGTGAGCAACCGCGAGCGCTTCTTGCTTGGCCTGTGCTTCCTGGCGCCACGCCAGCCACGCTTCTCGGGCACCACGAACTTGCTCGTCGTGGGCGTCGAGAGCGGCTTTGGCTTGAGCGGTGACTGCTGCGAGCTTGCCAAGCTCCCCTTCCACCCTCGCGACCTCGGCTTCTGCCTCGGCGATACGGGCTTCAGACGAAGCAAGGTCAGCATCACTCACGGTGCTCGCCAGCGGCTCAGCAGCATCGGTTTCAGCCAAGAGGGAGACACGTTCACTCGCGAGCGCGTGGAGGGATGAAATGCGCTCGGTGACTCGGCGCAGTTCGTTGTCTCGTTGCCGAATTCGCTCGATGGGGCTTTGAGTGAGAGTGTTTTCTGCCGTTTGACGCTCCGCACTCACCCGGTCGAGTTCGTCTTGAACAACAGCGCGCTCACTGGCGGTGTTGCCCTCGTTCTTTTGGTATTCCGCAAGCTCCGACTTGAGGGTGTGAACGTCATCGGCCAAAAGGCGTGCTTTGGCGTCGCGCACGTTGGCTTGGATCTGCTGTGCTTCTTTGGCCACTTCAGCTTGACGACCCAGGGGTTTAAGCTGTCGACGAATTTCGTTAATCAGATCCTGGAGCCTGGTGAGGTTGGCTTCCATCGACTCAAGCTTTCGCACCGTCTTTTCCTTGCGACGACGGTGCTTCAAAATTCCCGCGGCTTCTTCAATGAAGAGGCGACGATCATCCGGGGTGGCGTGGAGGATGCGATCGAGCTGGCCTTGACCGACGATGACGTGCATTTCACGTCCCAGTCCAGTGTCGCTTAAGAGCTCTTGAACATCGAGCAGACGGCAGGTCTCTCGGTTAATCGCGTATTCGCTTTGACCGTTTCTAAACAGCGTCCTGGAAATAGTGACTTCGGTGTAGTCGATGGGGAGGACACCGTCGTGGTTATCAATGGTGAGGCTAACCTCGGCGCGACCGAGCGGCCCACGCGATTGGGTTCCGGCAAAGATGACGTCTTCCATGGAGCCACCACGCAGGCTCTTGGCGCCTTGTTCACCCATCACCCAGGAGAGGGCGTCGACCACGTTTGATTTACCCGAACCATTTGGCCCGACCACACAGGTAACACCTGGTTCGAACACGAGAGTGGTGGGTTCTGCGAACGACTTAAATCCCTTAATCGTGAGGGATTTGAGGTGCACGGATAACTCCTGGTCAACTGCGTAGCCAAGACGTCAACCCTGGCGAAGTACTTAGCTAACTTACCTGTTTCCGGGGCCTGGGCTGACACTTCGGACAGCGAAAGGACGAGCGGTTCATAAAGGGCTCTCGGACAATCACTGCACCGCAGCGCGCACAGGGCCCACCGTCTTGGCCATAGGCGTTGAGCGACTGGGAGAAATACCCGGATTGCCCGTTGACGTTGACGTATTGCCAATCAAAACTCGTGCCACCCTGCTCAAGGGCACCAATGAACACACTCCTCAGATTGGCTGCTAACTCTCGAGCCTTTGCGGTACTCAACCGATTCGCGGGGTAGTCGTAGTGCAGCTTCGTGCGCCACAGCGCCTCGTCGGCGTAGATGTTTCCCACACCACTAATAACCTGCTGGTCCAAAATGGCTCGTTTGATTCCAGTTTTTCGCCGCCGAAGTGCCCGAATAAACCCATCAACGTCGAGGTGTGGATCGAGGAGGTCTCTGGCAATGTGGCTGGCTTGACCGGGGATATTCGGTGAATCGCTGCCGAAGCCTGCGGGGACACCTACGCCTGTCTCGACGAGCACATCAATCGCCAGTGAGCCAAAGAGTCGCTGGTCCACAAACCCCAGCATGATCTCTCTGCCCTCGGGGCCCTCTAGGCGCATACCAACCCGAAGAAGCCGGCCGAATTGTTCTGGGCTATCGCCTAATAACAACTGGCCTGACATGCCTAGATGGACCAGAAGTGCTTTGGAGCGATCCCCGTCAATATCGAGGGGAATCCACAGAAACTTTCCCCGCCGAACAGCAGAGAGCAGCGTTGCCCCAGTCAGCGTGTGAACGAAATCTTCAACGGGGCCGCGATGTCGCTTGAGCGAACGCGGGTCGAAGACGTCCACGGCTGTGATCCGCCAGGAGCCGGTGTAGGGCTCGATACCTCGCCGGACGACCTCGACTTCGGGCAGTTCGGGCACGGCTTAGCCCTGAAGGAACGTGAGGGCAGCTGCGGCGGCGTTGATTTCAGCTGCTTTCTTGCTCGAGCCCTGACCGGATGCAAGGGGATTGTCCAGACCTTCTGCTGCCACACTCACCACCGCGGTGAAGGTGCGGTCGTGATCAGGCCCCTCCCCTGTCACCTCATACACAGCAGAGGGGTGACCTTGGGCGTGGAGGAGCTCCTGGAGCGCGGTCTTCGGGTCAGAGTGGGCAGCAAAGGTGTTGGGGTCGTCCACAAGCGGACCCATCAGTCGCTTCACCAGCGCATCGGCAACATCAGAGCCCTCATGAAGGAACACCGCGCCAATCACTGCTTCGAGTGCATCAGCTAAGAGGGAGGGTTTTGCCCGACCGTCGGTGAGTTCCTCGCCACGACCGAGCAGAAGGTAATTTCCGAGCCCAATTCGCTCGGCGACTGCAGCGAGTGCCTGCGTGGACACCACAGCGGCGCGACGCTTCGCCAGCTCCCCCTCAGGCAGATCGGGGAATGCGGTGTAGAGCATCAGCGTGACTGATTGGCCTAGAACCGAATCGCCTAGAAACTCAAGGCGCTCGTTATTTTCTCCACCGTTTTCATAGGCCCAGGTGGAATGCGTCAGGGCATGGCGAAGACGCTCGTCCGCGAGCGAAACCCCCAGTTGGGTTCGAAGCGAATCAAGCTCCGGGAGTGATGGTGTTACTCCCTCAGTCACGATGCTTAGGCGTCAGCGACGCGGCGGCCCTTGTACTCCATGAACAACGGGGTACCAGTCGAGTCCTCGACCACGTGGGCACGGTGGGGCATACGGTAGACGGTGCGACCGTTCTCCTCGGTCTTCACCAAAGTAGGGATTTCGGTCTTCCACTGGGAACGACGTGCGTGGGTGTTCGCGCGCGACTTCCTCCGCTTGGGTACTGCCATGGTCTGCCTTCTTTTCTATTTCGAAGCTGGCGCTTCGTCGTCTGGGGTGTCCGACATGAGTTTTTCCAACTCAGCCCATCTGGGGTCAATGTCAGTTGTTTCGGATGGTGTCCATCCCTCCGGCCGTTTCTGGCCTGTCTCCGGGTCGAGACCCGGACAGTCTGTGGAGCACACCGGTTGGAATGGCAGCTGGAGAACTACCTGATCGCGAACGACACTTTCCAAGTCGATGGTCTCATCGACCACCTGGTAATCGTAGCCGTCGTTGGCCGAGAATGCGAATAGTTCATCAAGATCGGAGTCAATTTCGAGAGTGATGGGCTCTAAACAGCGCCCACATTCGGCGTCGGCGGTGGTCGAAATGGTGCCGGAGACGAAAATGCCCTCATGAACACTCTCCAACCGCAGATCCATCGTGATGGGTCGGCCTTCGGGGACACTGGCAAGCGATTCACCCAGTTTTTCGGGGGCATCAACGACAAGAGTCTTTTCGCGCATGTCACCGGGCTTGCCGATGAGGTCGCGAACAGAGATCACGAAAGGGTTGGAAGTGGACACAGCCAGCGAGTCTAGCTAGTCAACGTGGCAGTGAGCTTAGGAGGGAAGCCCGTGGGTATCAAAGAAGTCTTTGACAGCGTCTGGAACGTAAGGCGCGATGTCCCCGCCGAGGCTTGCCACCTGGCGCACCAGGGAGCTCGACACGTGTGCGTGGGCAGGGTCGGGAAGTAAAAACACCGTTTCGATGGCAGCCAAATTGCGGTTCACAATCGCCATCGGGGTCTCATAGGTGACATCTGTTCCCGAGCGAATTCCCTTCACGAGCACCTGGGCGCCCACCTCGGTGCAGTAGTCAACCAACAGCCCCACACTCCACTGAGTCACGGTGACGTTTCCAATTCCGCGGTCTTGAAGTGCTTTTTCCACCAGGGATACCCGCTGAGCAACTGGCAACATCGCTGATTTACCGGGGTTGTGCACGACGACGACGTGAAGTTCGTCAAAAAGAGTGGCTGCGCGCTCGATGACATCCAGGTGACCCAAGGTGACAGGGTCAAAAGAACCAGGAACAACGGCGATACGTGGCATACCGGGAAGCCTATCGAAGCGCCCTGCCAAAACCGTTAAACATTAGCTTCGATCAAGGAACTCTCGGTCTACTTCAGCCAAACGTCGCTCCAAGTGGGCTCGAAGCTCCGGATAAGCCGACAGATCAGGCGATTCGCCCAAGAGCGCCTCGGCATCCGACCTCGCCTGGTCGATCAATGCGCCATCGACGGTGACTCGCAAGAGCTTCAACCCACTTGCCCCACCGGATTGACTCGATCCCAAAACATCGCCTTCGCGGCGGAGCTCAAGGTCTGCTTGGGCCAACTCAAAACCATCGGTGGTGGAGGCCACCGCGTCGAGGCGTTGTCTGGCGAGAGTGTCTGCTTCTTGATGGGTCACCAACAAACACAAACCCGGCCAGCCGCCTCGGCCGACGCGGCCACGAAGTTGGTGGAGTTGGCTAATACCGAAGCGATCCGCGTCCATCACAATCATCGCGGTCGCCCGGGGAACGTCCACTCCCACCTCGATCACGGTGGTGGCAATAAGCAAATCGATTTCGCCGGCTTGGAAGCGATTCATCACCTCGTCTTTTGCCGCAGAGTCCATTCGCCCGTGAAGTGTCGCGATTGTGCGCTTTCCCAAGAGTTCGTGTGTGGCGAGCGTCTCTGCTAATTCAGTGACGCTCGTGAGGGGAACGGCCGGTTCACCCTCGTCTTCGTCGAGAGCGGTGGCGTCGGCCTTGTCAATCGCGGGACAGACGACGAAGACTTGGTGGCCGTGAGAGATTTCTTCCTCCGCTCTCGACCACACCCTCGGATACCACTCGGGTGTATCGACAAGCGCGACAACGTGAGTGGTGATGGGCTGTCGCCCCTCGGGCACTCCCTTAATCGTGGAGGTGTCGACGTCGCCAAACACCGTCATCGCCACGGTCCGGGGAATTGGCGTAGCCGTGAGGACGAGCACGTGGGGGTTTGTTCCCTTGTGGCGGAGAATGTCTCGCTGGTTCACCCCAAAACGGTGTTGCTCATCGACAACAACTAGCCCAAGGTCGTGAAATTGCACTGATTCACTCAGTAACGCATGGGTGCCCACGACGATGCGCGATTGCCCTGAGGCAACAGCAAGCTCAGCCTTTCTGCGTTGTTCAGCGGGAAGGCCTCCGGTGAGCAGGGTGGGCATCACATGAGCGGCAAGGTCTGGGCCAAGAGTCTTCACAATCGAGCGAAGGTGTTGAGCGGCCAACACCTCGGTAGGCGCCAAAAGCGCTGCTTGCCCGCCATCTTCTGCCACGGTGACCATGGCCCGGAGAGCGACCACAGTTTTGCCCGAACCGACTTCACCTTGAACCAATCGGTGCATGGGGTGACCAGAAGAGAGGTCTTTTTCGATGTCTCCATTGACCGCGGCTTGATCGGGGGTGAATGAAAACGGCAAAGCCTGTTCGAGCCTGGACACTAACGCTCCGGGTACGCGTGGCCTGGTCCCGGCAGCTTTTACTTCCAGCCGCTGTTGCAGAAGTGCCATCTGCATCACACAGGCTTCGTGATAGCGAAGGGTCTCCCGAGCTACTTTCCACTCATCGTCTCTCGCGGGCTGGTGGATGTGACGGATGGCCTGGTCGTAGGACACGAGGTGTCGATTAGCCCGAAGCTTCTCTGGAAAGGGTTCTTGTAGTTCGTCGAGCTGTGACAAGACAATGGCGATTGATTTTTGGATTTGCCAACTCGCAAGCGACTGTTTGGCCGGGTAGAGCGGAATTGGGGTTTCGGCCCACTGTTTGGAGCGGTCCTCGCTTGGTTCTTGCTCAAAAAGTTCATAATCGGGGTGAGAAAGCTGCTTTCCTCCTCGGTAATTGCTCACTTTTCCGGCAAAAATGCCTCGCACGCCGGCATGAAGATCACGCTTTCTCCAGGCTTGGTTAAAAAACGTGAGCGTGATCAGGCCTGTGCCATCGGTGATGGTGACTTCGAGCAGCGACCCTTTTCGGTTTCGCATCGGACGATCAGTTGCCGAGACGACTTCAGCGACGATGCTGACAGGCTCTCCCACGGGAATGCCTTGAAGGGAGGTGAGCTCACCTCTGGTGGCGTAGCGCCTGGGGTAGTGCTGGAGGAGGTCTGCGACGGTGGTGTAGCCGAAGGCTTTCTTAAATGCACGCTCGGTTTTCTCACCGAGTAAGCCCTTTAAGGGCGTATCCATGCTGACCACGATTCCACGCTACCTCCCCCCTGTCCCGCTCTGGCGGTATAGCGTGAAGTGGTGTCGAGAATCATTGCGGGAGTTGCTGGATCCCTCAGCCTCAAAGTGCCACAAGGCGCTACGCGGCCAACCAGCGAGCGCGTGCGGGAGGCAATCTTTTCGTCACTGGAGCACCGCATCGACTTTGATGGCATAGGAGTACTCGACCTTTATGCAGGAAGTGGTGGGCTTGGCTTCGAAGCACTCTCCCGAGGAGCAACAACGCTCATCGCGGTTGACCACGACAAGAAGGCCCATCAGGCCCTTCAACTAAACGCCGCGACACTCAAAAAGGCGATCCCCACCCCGGTCACGATCGCGACCAAATGCCAGTCAGTGTCGGCCTATTTGGGGAACCCCGATCTGCTCTCAGGGATTGACCTGGTGTTCATCGACCCACCATATGAGGTGTCGAATGAGGAAATTACAGCGATGCTTTCCACGCTGGAAGCACACCTAGACGACGCCCTCGTAGTTGTTGAGCGCGCCACGAAAACGGGAACTCCCGAGTGGCCAGAGAGCGCAACACTTCTGACCGAAAAGACTTACGGCGATACTCGAGTGTTCACACTCGAGCTGTCGCGATAGGGATCCCATCCGCCTCTGGTGACAGTTGGAGTTTGGCCACCCACCAACACCCGCGCTCCCGCCTGAGCGGGCTCGACCAATCCCACCGCCGCAAAGCCATCGGGCAGTGCGGTGTCGTGAGGGAAACAGGCGAGAAGCCCGTGGTCCTCCCCACCCATGAGCGCTGCATCATCATCTGCTAATTCGGCGTTGAGATTAATCGTCACACCACTGGCTTCTGCCATCCGGGTGGCGTCGAGTACGAGACCGTCGCTGATGTCCATCATTGCCGTGGCGCCAGCATCAGCGGCAACCACACCTTTGGATATCGGTGCAATGGGTGCGAGGTGGTGCCTCACTGCCACGGAAGTGTCTCGAAGAGTGGCGAGCGCCGAGGGGTCGTTGCCCGCCGTAGTGAGTTCTCGAAGTCCGCGCTCTGACAGTCCCAATTCGCCGACGACGGCAACAACGTCCCCCGGGCGAGCGCCTGAGCGCAGCACCGGCGTCCTGGAGCGCAATTCCCCGATGACCGTCACAGAAATGGTCAACACAGGAGCGACAGACAGATCACCACCGAGAACACCACACCGCGGCGCCATCTCCGATAAACCGTCAGATATTCCTCGGGCGAGATCTTCCAACACCGAAACAGAAGTATTCGGCGGGCAGGCGACCGCAACGATGACCCCGGTGGGCACGGCGCCCATCGCGGCAACGTCGGCGAGGTTGCTCGCCATGGCCTTCACGCCCAAATCGTGTGGCGTTGACCAGTCGAGCCTGAAGTCCGGACCCTCGATCATCATGTCGCAGGTGGTGACCACTCTTGCCCCATCAACCACAGAGACTGCAGAATCGTCTCCCGGCGGCACGATCACCGAGGACGCTTTTGGCAGAAGGGGCAAAATTCTCGCGAGCGTTCCGCGCTCACCTAATTGGTGGACGGTCTCAGACGTTTCTGCCATGCCCCCACGCTAGCCTGAGAGTGATGGCTTCACGTATGCGTTTGGTGTCTTTGCTTGCCTTGGGACTGGTCGTCCTTCAAGGCTGTGCCCCCACGGTCAGGCTTGAGGCTGCTGCCGATGCCAACGCCGTCGAATGCGCCAACATGATGGTGCGCTTACCCGATGAACTTGCAGGGCTTGCACGCCGCGGAGTGGATGCGCAATCAACCGCCGCGTGGGGAAACCCCACGGCAGTAATCGTTCGTTGTGGCCTTCCCAAACCTGACCCATCGCCGCTTCCGTGCGCAAGCGTCGACGGCGTTGATTGGCTGATTGACGAGTCAGATCGTCCGCGATATGTCTTCCGCACCTACGGCCTTAACCCATCCACCGAGGTGATTGTTGACTCCGAAGTGGTATCAGGAACTCAAGTACTCGATGAGCTCTCGGCTGCAGTGGGCAGTCAATCCACGCCGGTGGCGAAGTGCATCGACGTCACCGACGTCTTTGAGTAATTAGCTCTGGCTCATTCCCAGCAGCTTGCCGGCGATACCTCCGGCGGCTTTGAGAGCAACGCCTTGTGAGAAGCCAGGCTGTGGCCAGCGAATGCGCTTGTGAACTGCTTCGGTCAACGCATCTGCCAAGACCACTGCGGGTTGGCGGGTCGGGCTCCACAAATACAGCGACATCGCACCGGGAATGGTGTTGACCTCGTTGACGTACACGGTGTTGTCGGATTGGTCCCACAACAAATCCACCCGGACAATTCCGGTCAGTCTGGTTACTTCAGCGACCTTTGTCGCGAGTTCTTTGGCTTGGGCAAGGACGGTGTCGGGAACCTGTGCGGGGAACTCCCTGGGAGCGTGGGTGAGGCCTGCTCCGTCTCCTGAGCCCGAGAGGTACTTCTCTTGGTAGCTGTAGACACCTCCGTCTTCGCCTCCGCGAAGAGGCTTTTCCAGTCCGGTGAGTTCAAACTCGGGGAAGGTGCGGAAAGAAATGTTGAGGTCAACGATGCCTGCCTTATACGGCTCGATGACGGCACCGTTTTTCAAGTGCGGGCTCGACTTCGCGAGGCTTCTGGCGGTAGCCAGGTCATCCACGATTTCAATTCCGATCGAGGAGCCTCCAAAGCGGGGCTTGACGATGTACGGCCCGGGGAATCCAGGCTCGTCAGTGTCGGAGAGGTGTTGGCAGGGAAGAGTATTAATTCCCGCCTGGTCGATCAGGCCAGAAAAGGCGAGCTTGTCCATGCCCACCGCGCCCGCATAGAGGCTTGAGCCCGTGGCGGGAATATCGAGCAGTTCAAACAAGAACGCCGCTCCTCCGCCTTCGCCTGCACCACCGTGGAAGCACAACAGCGCGGCCGAAATGTCGACCTGCTTACTCGAGAGGCCTTTTTTCTGGAAGATTCCGGGGTGATCTCCCAGGCGAAGCTCCACCTCGGTGGACTTCGCAGGAGCTCCCTCTAGATAGTCCTTGGCTTCAGTTCCCTGGGGGACCAAAAACCATTGACCGGTGGGAGCGAAGTAGAGCGAGACGACGTCGTGTCCGGCGTCGGTGAGAACGCGTTCGGCCTGGAGGCCGGTGAGGATCGAGATTTCGTGTTCGGGGCTTGGCCCTCCAAAGACAACGGCGAAGGTTCCCGAAGCACTCATTAACTACTCCCCTAATGCCAGCCGATCACGGTTTAGGGGTAGTGATCGGGTAGGTCGTTTTCGTAGAGAATAACGTCACCAGAGCCTGCGACCTGGTTGACCGCGCCCACAGCCTCATCTCGGGTGAGGAAGACTTTTGTGCCCTCTCCTGCCCCTTCTGTGAGTGCTCGGCGGTTGGTCAGACCCACTGCGTAAAGCTCGCCTCCCACTTCGCTCACCTGGCTTGCCAGTTCGCGGTTACGACGGTGCTGGAGCGAGCCAAGCTCCACCATTCCAGGAGTGACCACAAAGAGCTTTCCACCTCGCTCGCTCGCCAAGGAAGCCGCCGATTCGATCGCGCGCTTGGCACCAGGAGGGTTGGAGTTGTAGGTGTCATCGATGATCGCCACTCCGTGAGGAGTCTCGGTCAGTTCGCTGCGGTGGCTGGCCACAGGAAGCCTGGAGAGCTCACCAAGGGCCATTGATTCTGTGACGTCGATCGCCCAGGCGATTCCCAAGGCCACGGCGATGTTGATCCCGTGTCCAAGAATGGGAATCTCAATGGGCTTCGCCTCAGCGTTCGGCCCGTATTTCAAGGTCTTGGCCGCTGGGTCAATGGAGATGTCTGCTTCTTTCCCCTCGGCGCTGACACTGACAACGATGGTGCCCTTGGCGCGACAGGAGTCTGCGAGCGCAGCAAGTTCAGGCTGGTCGACTGGCAAGACAACGACGGATGCGTTCTCGGTGATTTCGGCTTTAGCGCGAAGGATTGCCTCGTGGGATCCGAGGCGCTCGAAATGCGCTTCACCGACGTTAGTAATCGCCGCAATATAGGGCGGGAAAGCCTTGGAGAGTTCTCTAATGCGCCCTTCTGCGTTCATCCCCATTTCCGCCACGAACACTTCGGTGCCGGGAGTGAGTTTGTCGTTGATTGAGCGGCTTAAGCCCATCAGGTTGTTAAAGCTCGCAGGAGACGCCATCACCTGATACTTCGCCGACAACAATGTTGCGGTGTACCCCTTGGTCGACGTCTTTCCGTATGAGCCGGTGATGGCGACAATTTGTGGGTTGACTCGAGCCAGTTTTGCCTGAGCGTC
>Ga0255756_1002059_pt1 | contig 22045 bp, 17 predicted proteins | sample 011ome_20_FD_179956 | JGI IMG/M metagenome (GOLD analysis project Ga0255756, IMG submission 179956) | Coastal salt marsh microbial communities from the Groves Creek Marsh, Skidaway Island, Georgia - 011509CT metaG (version 2) | ecosystem: Environmental > Aquatic > Marine > Intertidal zone > Salt...
GAACGAGACGCCTCCGTGGATAGGGTTTAACACCCTAAATTTTAGTGAAGCACACAATTCCAACGAGCGAGATGAGAAATCTTCACAAAGAACGAGACGCCGACAAAAGATGATGATGATGCGCGGGGGTGGCGTTCTTTTTTCTTTTCGGTGTTGTCGTCGCGGGGGGTGGCGCGTCCTTCGCCCACTCAACGGGGTCTGTTCTTCGTCGTCTTTGTCGTCGTCTTTGTCGAGGAAAAAGGTTTCTTCGAGCATTCAGAACGCGACGACGACGATTCAGACGAGAGGTCGGATTTTGGCATCGACGACGCGATGTTGTTCGTCGTCTTCGTCGTCTTCAAGCTCGAAGGCGATGCATAACGGGTGGGCGCAAACCGCCTCGGAGGCGATCCCAGACCCACGGACGCTTTTACATTACCGATGCGCTTCAAATCTTTCGACGCAACAAGCGAACGCGGTTTTATCGCCGAATCCCTCCTTCGTGAGAGTTCTGGCCGGTCCTGGGAGCGGAAAGACGCACGTTTTAGTCTCTCGAGTGCAACATTTAATCGAAGACGAGAACGTCTCGCCGGAGAATATTTTGTGCATCACGTTTACGAACAAAGCGGCGAAGGAGTTGAGGAATCGTTTGGAGAAAACGATGGGCGCGGATGTGAGTCGAGCGATTACCGCGGGGACGTTTCACGCCGTCGCGGCGAGGATTTTGAGGAAACACGTGGAAAAGGTACACGAAGCGTTAGAGAGAACCGCCGATTTTACGATTTACGACAGCGACGATAGCAAAGCGGTGGTGAGAGATATTTTAGTGGAAAAGTTAGGGCAAACGAAAAAGTCAGCCGCGCCGTTGCCGATGAAGAATTTTATTAGCAGCGCGAAGAGTTCGATGAAAACGAGCGTAAACGTAAACGCGAGAACGGCGATGGATTCCGCGTTGAGAATGAAAGCGAGAGGAGGGAGTAGTAATAGTGATGTCGATGACGACGATAGAAGAAGAAAATCGTCGTCGTCGTCGTCGTCTTCGTCTTCGTTATCGTCCTCCTCCGCGGGTATCGCGTTACTTCGCGAACAGTTTGATATCGTCTGGTCGGAATACGAACAAAAGTTGAGAGAGGCGAACTCGTTCGATTTCGACGATTTGCTCTCGGCGGTTGTTTATTTGTTCGAAAATAGACCAGACGCGAAACGATACTTACAAAACCGGTGGTCGCACGTGCTCGTGGATGAGTTTCAGGACACGTCTTTGGCACAATACGAGATGATTCGACATTTAGGTGAGAAAGCAGAGACACTCTTCGTCGTCGGCGACGCCGACCAAGCCATTTACGGGTGGCGAGGCGCCGAGGTGGCGAACATCCGTTCGAGATTTGACGACGATTTTAGAAACGCGCAAACGTTTCGTCTGACGACAAATTATAGGTCTACGGCAACAATCGTGTCTGCCGCGAGAGCAGTCATTCAACAATCGGAAATACCGAGTGCGTTGATGTCTTGGGATGCGATTAAGGAAGGCGGACAAGACGTGGCGGTGGTGGAAGCCGGCGACGAAAGAGAGGAAGGCGCGTTTATTGCCACTCAAGTGAAACAGATGTTAAAAGACGCGGAAAAGAAGACGAATAGTAGTAGCACAGGAGGCAGTAGTAATGGTAATAGAGACGATAGCTTAGAAGGATTAAGGAAGAAAGATATTGCGGTTTTGTATCGCACGAACACGCAAGCTCGCGCGTTGGAGGAAGCGTTTGTACGAGCGGGCGTGCCGCACGTCGTCGTCGGCGACCAAAGTTTTTACGGACGTAAAGAGATTAAAGATTTGATCGCATACTTGCGAGTTGCATCAAATTCCAGCGATGGGGTGAGTTTGCGACGAGTTATCAACACGCCAACTCGAGGCATCGGGGAAAAAACGGTAGAGAAACTCGAGGAATGGGTGAGTCGATGCGAAGCGCCGTCGCTCGGCGCGGCGTTGTTTGATCGCGCGTGGGCAAAGAATAGCGACAGCGACGACCCAGACCATGAGATTCTACCGTCTGCAAAAGATATGGGAATAACTGCGCGCGCGCGCAACTCTGTCCTCGCATTCGCGAAAACACTCATAGAAATTCGGAAGACGGCGGATACGGTGAGCAATCCCGGCGAGGTACTCAAGAAAGTCGTCGCGATGACGGATTACGAAAACCACGTGAAGGATAAAGACGACGCGAACGAACGATGGGGTCACGTCGCCGAACTCATTCAGCTCGCCACGGACGCGGAAGAAAACCTGGCTGAAAACGATATCGAAGGTGGTGGTGGTACAAATACTACGAGTAAAAGTCCCAAGACGACTTTAGCGGCGTTCTTGGAAGGCGTCTCTTTACTCTCCTCCTCCGAAGCGACGCACGGTAACGAAATGTTCGACGACGAGGAAGACGAATCGAGAAAAGAACGCGCAGATGCCGTTAAATTAATGACTCTGCACGCCTCGAAAGGTGCTGAATTTGATGTCGTATTTATCGCCGGATGTGAAGACGGATTAACGCCAAGCGCTCGAGCGAATGAAAGCGCCGAAGAACGCGACGAGGAAGTCCGCTTGTTTTACGTCGGCGTCACGCGAGCGAAAAAGAAGCTGTACCTGTGCCACGCGAGCACTCGCAGACGATTCGGGAGCAAGCCAGAAGTCCGCACTCGCTCTCCGTTCGTCGATGCCATCGCAGATGCCTTGGGCCAGTCCGGAAATTCCAACATTTTGAAACCGAAAGTGCCGAAATCCGCGAAACCGGCGAGGAAAAACACGTCTACGTTTGATTGGAAAAAACGTATCGTTGTAGATGCAGAAGAGAGTGCCAGTGGTGGTGGTGCTGGTGGTCACGGAGACGACGAAAAAGCACGTCGACTCCGTCGTGCTCGCCAATCGGTCGCTAAAGCAACCGGAATAGATGCAAATTCCATTGAGTTTTAAAAAAGTTTGTCGAAACGAGAAGCGAAACGAGAAAAAGGTCAGTCGAATAATCTCGTGATTTTTTAAAAAGAGAAGGATGATGCGGTGTTTTCTGTTCGCGCTTGCAACCTTCTTTGCATCATCACGTGTGAACGCGCAAGTTGCGCCGAGAACGACGAGTTCTCGCGCACACGACGCAGAGATATCGAAACCAAAACAAGATGTTCTGGACTTCATGCCGTGCTCGGAGAGAAAAGGACTGTTTCGTCCGCACCACGAGCGGTTTTTGCCAGTCGACTCAGAAATACTTTCACGAAGACACCAAGGCGATGACAGACGTGACGGACAAAATGTCGCGCACAGAAGACCGCCACACCCAGTTGGCGCGTGTTTTACCGCGCGATTACCCGAAAATATTGCGAACAACTGCATTCCCGATGTCGCGCTTTCCTTGGACAGCAAATTCATCGCAGCCGACGCCTTTCGAGTTTCGGATTACGTGGACATTCATTTCCAACTAGAGAGTCCGTGTGACTCGTGCGAGCTCGCTATCGAAGTCAACTGCCTCTCCGGTGACGACGTCGCCGAAGGAAGATTCAAAACCGTTTTCACGACGTTGTGGGTAGAAACGGTTACGGTCAAGCCCACTTTTTTCAACCACGCGGCTGCGCTCGCGATTGTTCAAGCGGAAAAGGAATCCAACGAAACTCTCACCGAAGAAGAAAAGTTGGAAATCAAGAAAGACTTGATACAAACTACCGTAACAAAGTGGCCATGCACGGAAGAGAAAGTTGAATGCGATGAAAACGGTGTGCCGACGCACGAGTTACCGGAGGAGTTGAAAGACAAAATCGAATACGCTGAATACGTGGCTGAAATGATGGAACAAAATAAGACGCTCACGCCGTTCCATTCCGTTCCCGAATTCGTCCGCAACGGCATGAGTTCGTATTAATAAAGAAGAAGAAGAAGAAGAAGAAGTATTAAACACTGTCCGTGCGTGTTTATTATTATGCTTATGAATTCGCTACTTTTAATTAAAAATGTATAATAGTACAGCCGGAAAAGATAAAAACACGCGCTTTCCGCGTCTCCCTCTCTCCAAGCGCCTCGCTAATACTATCGCCTCGCTACGTATTCACTCACCACTCACTGCGCCAACAAATACTCCAACGCCTCCTCTTGGTTAAAATTACACTTCACCAACGCCCTCTCCGCGTCCTGTTCCCCGAAACCCATCTCCATCAACTTCACAACCTTCGGATCTTTCGCCGCTTCTACCTTCTGCCCTTCCTTCGCGTACTTCTCCGTCCACTCCTTCGCTTGCAGGTCAAACTGCGCGCGATTGGAAACGTACATCTTCGCCACCACCGCATCTTGCGGATCGTCCGGCTCCGCCGCCGCTAACAACGCTTGCACCGATAACAACGCCGTCTTAATCGTCAACGCTGGCGTCCACTGATCTTTCAGCACGTCCAAGCATATCGCGCCGCTTTGCGAGGAGACGTTCGGGTGCCACACTTTGGTCAAGAATTTCATCTTTGGCGGTTCGAACGGGTACGAGTTCGTGATGTGAATGTCCACGAGGAACGTTCCGCCTTGGTACGGCGTTTCCGATGGTCCTGTTTTTAAACGTCACGGTGTGTATAACAGGAGTTGGTCAGACGAGAGAACGAATGCGTACACACACCAAAGCGTGGTGGTACAAAGAGACCACTTTCCCCGCTGTCTCTTGGGAAAGATTTGCGCACATCTCAAACACCTTAGAAAAGAGAGAGCAAAGAGAGAGAGATGATGATATTCGTACCCGTGATGGTCCCGCGCATGTGCGCCAACGAGTCCCCGACGAGTTCCACCGACACGCCGGAGGCTTTGTCCGAGGCAATTTCTCGCAGCTCTTTCGATAAGCGGTTGGTGTCCATGTGATGAGTGTCGAGATGGGATTTGTGTGATTTTACTGAGGAAACGACTCGTGATTTCTTCATTGGAGCGCGCACTCGAGCGCACTAAAACCGGCTTTTACGAGGGAAGAAGAAGCCACGAGAGACCAAAATCCGAAGAAGGAGGATGATATCTTTGCCTTTTACGCCCCAAAATGCAACGCGATGTTCTCAACGAGGGAGGCGTGTGATCGAAAGAGGAGAACATCGGGCGACGATGCGGTGTCGAACGCGCGCGAAAACAAGCGATGATGATGATGATGATGACGACGAGAGTAAAGAGCGGATGATGTTACAAAAGGAGTTCACCGCGTTCGCGATTGAACTCGCAGAAGCGGCGAACGAAGAAACCTTGAAATATTGGCGAAAAACTTCTTCTCTAGGCGTGGAGACGAAAAACGATGCGAGTCCGGTGACGGTGGCGGATAAAAACGCGGAGACGGCGATGCGGACGTTGGTGAAACGTCGATATCCGTCGCACGCGATATTCGGCGAGGAACACGGGATTGAGTTAGGTTTGGAGAAAAGCGACGATAAGAAACACGAGTATTTGTGGGTGTTTGATCCAATCGACGGGACGAAATCGTTCATCACGGGGAAACCGTTGTGGGGGACCTTGATCGCGTTGTTGCGCGACGGCGAACCCGTCCTCGGCGTGTTGGAACAACCGGTGTTGAAGGAACGATGGATCGGGTGTAAGGGCACGCAAACGACCTTTAACGGGGATCCAGTTTCCGTGCACGGAGACGAACAGAAAGAGTTGAAAGAAGCGCTGATGTATTCGACGACGCCGCTCATGTTTTACGACGAAAACGAAGTTCGATACGAACGGTTGAAACGGGAGGTGAAAATCCCAATGTTTGGGTGCGATTGCTACGCGTACGGTTTATTAGCGTCTGGTTTTTGCGACATCGTCTGCGAAGCGGATTTAAAACCGTACGATTACATGGCGTTAGTGCCAATAGTGTTAGGCGCGGGGGGTAAAATGACCGACTGGGAAGGCGAGCCGCTGAAGTTTGTCGTCGAAGAAGAAGGAGGCGACGGGGAGTCTTTCCAAGGCGAGGTCCTCGCCGCGGCGAGCGAACGCTTGTGGAAGGCGAGCGTGGCGAGTTTGAAGAAACAAACTCGGTAGTAAAAACACGACGATAAAGAGAGTTTCGTCGTTTAGCAACGGAGTTGAATAGAACGCAATTAAACTTTTGTAGTAGCCAATGATGATGATGCGTATTCTTGAACGCACGCACGCGTCGCTCTCGCACCTTTTATTCCTTTTCTTCTTCTCCAGGTTCTCCCCGAAAAGCTTCACTTTTATCTCTGCGTCGTATTCACATACACACAGCGAGAGGTCAAGTTTTATACACAAACGCGCGTAAAAAGAAAATAAACGGAGATAAAAATGGTCAAGGTACGCGTTCGAGTTTTTAAATCGATCGCGCGTTCGTCGCGAGCGCGTCAATGTGCGCGCATTTCGCGTCTTTATCTAAAAACCATTTTGTTAACCGAATTGATGATTTTTGTACCAAACGACGCCGGCGACTTTCCCACTCGATGATGATGGGTACAAGAGGGTACACATGCGAAGTGTAAAAAGACACCGCGGGTCGTTGTGAACGCCTAATGATTCGTATTTGATGAAATTATGCGGCGAGTACATCAGGAGGGGCTCTTTTCGAGGGATCGTGAACGCTTTCCGCGCGTAAAGTCGGATTTTGACTTTCCGCACAAATTCGGCTCCCCTCCTCGAGAGTCTTTTCGTCGTCTTTTAAGTCTCTCTTTTTGGGAAGAATCCACTTTTTTCTCACAAATTTTCTCTAAAATATTCTCTAAACAGATTGGTAAAACTGCAATCACGCTCCCCCCGCCGAAGGAAATCGCGAAATACGTGTGCTTCATCCTGACCTTATGGGCGGTCGTCGCCGGTTTGTTTGGCGCGTTGTTATCCATCGCGGTGCAAATGCGAAGATATAAGTACCGGTCTTTACCGCAAAAATTTATCGGCAACTTTCGATACGGCGATAGTTCCAGGATGACGTACCCGACGAGTCAGCGCGGGTTGTATCCGTGGGTTGCGAAAGGCTGTGAATTGACGACGACGTCGAACCCGAATAGCTTTGTGAATAATGATGTTACGGTGTGGCCGACGTGCGTGCCGTCGGCGGCGGACAATAACGCGATCGAGTTTGAAGTCGTCGCGACGTGCGGTAAGGCTTGTTTAAATCCGTAATAGCAAACACGTATACATTATTAATTTCATCTATATAACTATAAACTTCTAAACCACTAAGCTAAATAACGAATATGCATACGCCTGCTCATCATTGATTCGCGAATAAAGCCCCTCCTACGAAATAGGCTGGAATCGACTTTCTACGCCAGTCATAGGTTGTCGTCCTTGACCGTCCACCATCCTGGTAATTTTCTCCCCGTCGTTCAAAATCTCCACGCCTTCGCTCGTGTTTCCGCCACACCCTCGACTCATGCCGACGTCCACGCGTAACACTTTCCCATCGCAGGCTGCAGTGGCACCTCCGCCGCCTTTTTGAATCGTGTGCCCGACGACCACTCTCTCCACGCCCGGTAAAAAATGCAACGCCCTCGACAACTTGGCGCAGTCGCATCTCTCTTCCTCCGTGTGCGCGTAATCTCTCGCCCAAACGATGCTTTGGTCGGATTGCACGTGCGAAGGAGGCACGCCTCTCGGATTTTCCGCGTTGCTTGCCCATTCTCGAATATCTTTATTTATATTCTCCAACCCATACAACGCGTGATGTTCTAAAACGCCAGCGTGGACGAACAACGTCGATCCGACTCTTTCGGCGACATTTTTGCCGGCGAAAAACCGCTTCGTGAACTCGCCTCCCGGGCACACCGCCTTCCACCGATTGATCGAGTGCACGTCGTCTTCGCGTATCCAACTCGGAAGTTTTTCGTGCCTCTTCTCCCCGGTTTCGTACGCGCACCAATTCGTTTGCTTCTTCTTCCGATATCTTCTCTCCATTTGCTTCTCGCTCCCGAAGCACATCTTCTTCAACTCCATTCCAATCTTTTGTCGATCGCGCCATCTCGTAAAATCCGCGCACCCTTCCCTCTGAGCGTACCTAAACCGACCCGCAATGTTCAACGTTTCGTGATTCCCTAATATCCTCACCAATTCACCACCACTCCTCTCCGCTTCTTCCGCCACTCTCTCGAGAAAGTACATCACGGCAACTTCGTCCGGTCCTCGATCGAGTTGATCCCCAACTTGCACCACGGTCGTTTTACCCCCGATCCATTTATCCTTCGAGTCTGTCAAATGGCACGCTCGAAACGCTCGTTTCGTTTGCTCCAAGTCCCCGTGTAAGTCGCCGATGGTGACCACTCGCTCTCGCGCCGTTCTTCCGTTGCGCGTTTCAATCTCTTTCGTGCCGCCACCTTTACCGTCATCACCATCAGAAAAACACGGCGCGCGAGACGCGCACCCAGCGCCGCCTTGCGCGTGTAACGTCCCCACGAACGCGTCCACGAACCCGTCCCAAATTTTCTCGATGTCTTCGCATTCCTCTCCGTATTTCTCAATCGGCGCACGTTTCGAATAATACAAAGACGAAACGTAATCCAACGTTTTCTTTTTCCCGGAGTGGAGTTTTCCTTTCACGAACGGAAACGTCTCGTTGAGTGTTTTCTCTTTCAGAGTGGTAAAGTATCCTCCCATGCGTGATGGTTTTTCTCCTGTATTCTTTGTCTCTTTGTCTCTGATCTGTTCGTCGTGTGCGCTCTGGTGTGTGGTCGCGTTATGTGTCGTGTGGTATTATTCTCTATCGCGTCTTTCTATTTATAAAGAAAATTCTCAAAACGAGTGCTCTAAATAGTCTTCTCTTCTTCGTCTTCGTCGCCTTCATCCGCCTCGATGTTGGCGGTCAACTGCTCCAACTTTTCCTCCAACGTGTCCATATCCTCTCCCTTTTCGACGAGTGTTCGGAAGAGAAACTCCTTTTGTTTTTCCTCCATGCCTAAAACCTCGAGCAAGTCGTCCATCTCTTCTTGTAAATCTTTGAGCGCTTCCGCTTTCTCGAGGTCGAGTCGAGCGCGCGTGGCGTCTTCGCGAGAAGAGAACTCGCTTTCGGCGTCGCGCAATCCCTGGGCGATGCCGGCTTTTTTGGCATTTTCAAGGAGCTGGGCGGTCGTTTCCGCGTCGGATTGGTTTTCGCTTCGAGCTTTGCGAAGAGATTGGAGTTCTTCTTCGGCTTCGGTGAATTGGTTTTCCACGGCTTGATACGCGGAGGCGAGCGATTTGAGCTCTTCGGTTTTCTCGCGGATGATGTTTGATTTGAGTTTGATTTCGCGTTCGAGCTGTGCAATGCGAGGGTCGTCCTGATGTTGCTGCTGTTGTTGTACAGAAGGAGGGGGAGGAGGAGCGAGGGAAGGTGATGGTCCTACCACTACTTGGGATGCCGGCGGGGCGGCAACGGCGATGGTCGCCGGCGCTTCTGCGTGCGCGCGAGTATTTGCAACGGTTTCAGCGAGAGTCTTGTTTCTCTGTCTTACCACGCGTAACTCGTTATCTAGCTGTTCGCACGTCGATTTTAATCTCTTCGCGTACGATTCGGCGTCTTCGCCTTCTTGCCGATCGAACGGCGACGTTTGCATTCCGTTCATACCACCAATACCGCTCGCATTCGAATCCTTCGTCGAATCGCCGCCGTATAATCGAACGATGGCTCTGCGCACTTCCGGTTCGAAGCGCTGAATAAAATGAGCCGTACTGTAATCGTACGGGTTGAAATCTTTGTTACTCGTGGTACCCGTCTTTTGATCGTGACCTCCGTTCGGCGACGACGTCGATTCCGCGAGTAAAGCAGCCGCGGTCGCTCTCGTCACAGTTGGCGGCGGCTTCGGCGGGAGCAGAGCTCTCTTAAAGTTGTCCGTGCGCGTGGCGTGTTCAATTGCAGCTAAAAAATCGTTCGTTCCGATTCGTCTGGCAACCACGTCGAGCACATTAGATGCAATCGCGTAATCTTGTTCGCCGTAATATGCCAAACAACATCCTAAACACACGCACGCGAGCGTACGAACGTCTTCTAACGAAGAGTATTTAGCTAAATCACTCAAGGTTGGAAGATGCGACGCGTCCGAGGTGACAAACGAGTGCACGGCTAAAGCGCAATCACTCAACCACGCGATGAGTAAACGCAAAATGGCACTTTGTAAAGATCCATTCGCGTCGTCCATTTTTTGCGCGATGGCGAGCGAGCGAACGCATCGCGGAAGTAAAAGTTCCGCAGATTTCGCCGATCCCATTTCCGAAAGCGGTTGCAAGTTAACCCTCAATGCGCGCATCTTCGCGTCCTCGTTATCTTCCAACATCGCTTTCAACGCAATCGTACTCGCGTAGCTTTCTATAAACTGCTGCTTTTTTTCGTCCTCGGAGATAAACCTCCCCGCAGAAGAAGAAGAAGAGGAGGATGTCGACGTCGCTCTCAACATGGCGCGCGCGAACAAGCCGCCTAAACTCGTCTCGCCCGCGAAATCGTCATCGCCGCCGTCATTTTCGTTCTCGTTTTGTCCGTCGTCAAATCCACCCAACCCAGTTGGCGCTAACGTACTCACGAGTAAGATTTGTCCATCCGTGTTACCTCTCACGGCACTTTCCAAGGCCATGAGCGCCGCTTCTCGTTCCGCTTTCGTCTCCGCCTTCAACGCCGTCCGCCCCAACGCCAACAAAGCTGGTTCGGGTACGCCGCTCCCTTTCCTCGCCTCTCTCGTAACTTCCGCGGAAAATAATCTCGCTTGATTCGCGTCGTGGTAATCAACCGCGTCTCTTAAAGCTCGCAACGCCGCCACTCGAATGGCTGCTGATTCTACTTTGCCGTTCCCGAGCGCGCACGTACACAACGCCTCTATCCCACCTCTCGCCGCTAATTCTCCCCGGTTTGTATCTCGGTTATCCTCTAAATTCGATAAAATTATCTCTCTAGCTTCCGCGTCTTGCGAAAATTCACTATCTTCCTCCTCCGGTAAGTTTACCGCGCCGACTAATAAAGACACGGATTCTAAAGCGCACAAGGCGTTTGCGGCTTTCTGCGCCGGGTACGCCGCCGCCGCGACATCCGATCCTATCCGTCTCTCCAACCCTTTAAAAAATTGCACCAGCTTCCCCACGCACCCGTTCTCTCGAAACAACGACTGCGCCAACGCGTTTCCTCTGATCAAATTATTACACAATTCCAAGCAATCCTGCACGACAATCCCGCCGTCTAAACCGTTCGAAACGCTCTCTCCGGCAAAACCAGCGTCGTCTCCCGACGATTCCGCGCGTATGATATCAAACGCAACTTCGAACATCCCTTCAAACGCGACTAACTTTTGAATCTCGCTGTGCCCTTTCGTGCACCTCGCCAATAAAAGCAACGTTTCGTTTCTCAGCACCTCGCTCTTCTCTTTCCTCGGCGAACAACTATTCACGAGCACCTCCGACGCTCCGGGCGACTTTACGATTTCCTCTTGCACTTTTTTCCTCGTGTTTCGTCTGCTCGACATCGCGCACAAAATCTGCGTCGCGTGATACTTCACGTAAAAATCGTTCGAAGATATCATTTGCAACATGCTGAACACGTTCGCGCTCTTCGCGGCCAGCGCCTCTCGATTCATCTCGCTCGCCGTTCGCCTCTCCTTCCCAATGCGCTGCTTCCCCATCATCATCTTCCCTCGTGCCTTCTCTTCTAACATCTCCCTCTCTTTTACTATTTTCAAATCCTCTTCGTGTTCCGTCGTCATCGCGGCGACCAACACTTCCAGCGCCGCGTGCGCTTGTTCGCTCGTTTCCTCCTCCTTTGCTCCTCTCTCTTGCATCTCCTCCAACAAACACTCAAAGATGACATCCACGCCGCCAACTTTCGCCGCGACCATTTGCGATGTTCTGCTTTCTCGCACGCAATCTCTCAGTTGGTTCAACACCTCGAGCGTCTCTTCCGGTAAGATTGCGTTCGAGAGGTGTTCGAGCAATTCGATGCATCTTTGCGCTTCCTCTTCGTGGGAAAAATCGAACGGTTCCATCTCATCATCGTCTCGTCCGTTTTTTCCTCGTTGGTGATTCTGTGCGCGATGATTTTTCAGCGTGGACGGTGCACCGAGGACGATGTTCTTCGCCACCTCGGTCACGGCAGAGCGGAACCCCATTATTCGATCGCGTGTGCGTATTCTCAGAGAGAAGTAGAGCACGCAAAACACAAACGGCCGTTCGATTGTGTGTCGAGTTTTTTAATTGTGTAACGGTCTCAGGAGTAAGGAGTAAGCACTTAAGAGTAAGAACGAAGCACTTGCATATTTAGGGTTTAAGTGCGTAGTGGGTACTCTTGGAAAAAAAAAGTTCACTTGTGTCTCTTGGGAAAAAAAAAGGATCGATCGATGCTTCATTGCACATCCTCTTCTTTACGCAGCTGCGGAGCGCAGAAGAAAACAAGGTTCGTTTCGACGCACGTGAAAATGACTTCATCTTTGACGCTGTTTAATACACCTTTTTTCGTTTCTTCTTCACATTCTCCTTCTCGAAGGTTTACTGCGAGGACGACGAGACGAATCCATCATCGGAGAGTTGTCTTCACGACGCGAACGAAAGCGGTTGTTAAAACGGATGATGATGCGGAGAAAAAGAGTGCACGCGAGATGACGAGGAACGGGGGAGTCCCCCCGGAGGAACAACCGAAAACAAACAGAGGCGCGCCTGGAATGACCGTGTTAGAAAAAGATGATTCAGACGACGACGACGACCGTCCGATGATGGGGAGTTCGTTTCCCGAGCTCGATTACTTGCAAGAACTCATCGCGATACAAAAAGACTGCCCGAAAGAGATTGGATTTTTCGGCACGCGAAACATGGGTTTTTTACACCAACAGTTAATCGAGATCTTGGCGTACGCGTTGTGTTTAACTGGGAATCATATTTTTACATCCGGGGCGACCGGGACGAACGCGGCGGTGATTCGCGGGTCGTTGCGAGCGGAACGGCCGGAACTGCTCACCGTCGTGTTGCCGCAGTCGCTGTCGAAGCAACCGGCGGAGTCGAGGGAGTTGTTAGAGAAGGTGAGTCAAGTGGAGGAGTGTCCGGAGAACGATCATTTGCCATTGTTGGAGGCGAGTAGGATATGTAATGATGTCATCGTGAGTAAAGTGAGGCAGGTTATCTGTTTCGCGTTTCACGATTCGACGCTTTTGCTGGACACGTGTCGAGAGGCGAAGGTGCAGAGGAGGATGGTGACTCTGTTTTATTTAGATTGAGGATAATGATGAGAAAGCATATGACGAGAAAGAGAAAGAACGTGTTGAAACGAAAGAGAAGAGAGAGAGAGAGAAAGCGCTTGTTTTTGTATTTGTATTAATTAAAACAATATATTCGAGATATTACAAATGGTTGGTGTGTATATTATACGCTTCTATTTTATAAATTCAAAAGCGGCGGCGGTTGGTCCTCACCTCCATCACCACTTCCACTACCACCGCCTCCTCCTCCTCCCCCTCGAGTTGTCGTCCCAGTGGTAGAAAATGGATTACTATTATCGTTGTCATAGTTCGTAAACACGTTCGTTCTCGAACCGCTGGCGGCGTTGGTCGGCGAAGGCGTCGATATGCTATACGTGTACGGCGACGTCTCTTGTACGACGATGTTCTCTAATCCATTGTTGTTATTCACCTCTCCTTCTAAAACCTCCACTCCACCTTTCCTACCGTCTCTATCGTCTCTACCATACGTTCTCGTCATTGTCGCCATTTGTTGCCCTTGCCCGCTGCTGTTATCGTGCGCTCCGTGCAACGTGTACTCCTGATAGGTCCTCCCGAACTGATGGACGGTATCGTCTAAAACGTCCCCAACACTCAACGCGTGTCCGACATTCGCGACAAATCTACTCACCCCAGATCTATTCGCGTACACGTAGTATGGAAACGCAATGTGCATAAAAACACTCGCAAACACCATCTCCACGCATACCAAAAAATCCTGCGTCGCTCGTCCTTCCTCGGAACTCGAGACGTCCCCAGTCGCCACGGCTAACGCGATAAACGCGCCTTGCCAAAACGTCAGAAAGATGACCGCTTTCACCAACATAAACTTCGCCAACGGTTTGTGCGGTTTCAACAAATCGTACGCGCCTCGATAAAACATCAACAACCCGTACAAGGCGAACGAATACGAGATGTTATACACGAACAACACGTACACGTACCCTCGTTTAAAATCAATCGCGGAATCCCCGTACTGCCCTCGCATGTGCATAATCCAGCTTATCAAACTCAAAAACGGTTTTAAAAACACAAACTGCAACGCGTACTGTTTACTCCTCCTCAAATACGCCCCGTCCACTTGTTGCGACTCTCTCGCGCACGCCCACACGCTCGGAGGCAACTCTTTCCCTTGCATGTTATTTTGCACGTTTCCCGGGCCTCCGACGTACTCAAAACATAACGCGAGAAAGTTATACACCACCCAACTCTCGTAGCAATCCCGAAAGGTGTCTAAATCCAACGAATGTTTCGGTCGCATCAACGCCGCGAACGATAATAAAGCGTAGATTGGCACCAGGAATATGATGCGCAAGATGTGTCTCTGGTGGTTCCCGTTGGAGTAATGTTTCAGGTGGAGTCCGATTTGCGCGAACGCGACGACGGAGGCAACGACCGAGAGGACGCACGCGAGGATCAGAGCGTTTCTGGTTTCGTACCATTTCTTTGTTTTTAACGTCATTTGTTATCTCTCTGTTCTTTTCCTCCTCTCCGTGTCGTGTGTGCTCCCGAGAAATGCGTGCGTTTGAGCGCGTTTTTCACTGAAGAGATTTTCCAAAATGTGGCTGCCATTTTTCCCGCACAAAAATCAGATCAGAGTGCGCACACGACGACGCGTTACGAAGAACACGAAGAAGAAAACGAGACCACTTTGCCACCACACATAAAGAGAGCGTCGCATTGTTTGTGCGTGTTTTCGATTCAATCGTTTTTTGCGCGCTCTTCACGAGAGAGAGAGAGAGAGAGAATAGAAAAGAGATGAGAGAAAACGCCACTTTGGACGAGGACGAGGAGGAAGCGGCGACGTCCCCGAGAGGAGGAGGATTCGAATCGTCGGGAGGAAAGAAACGAGAAGATGAAGAGGAGAAGAGGAAGACGCGAACGACTCCGGAGGAGAAAGAAGCGCTGAGAGATATTCTAAAAGCGATGGAGAGAAGTCTTCTGATGGAAGGAGGAGGAGGAGGAGGAGGAGGAGAACAACAACAACAACAACTGGTAGGGAATGTGAAGAAGAGGAAAGAGCATAAGTTTTGGAGCACGCAACCGGTGCCGCAGTTTGAAATCGAGGAGGAGGGAGAAGACGAAGAAGTTGAAGAAGAAAGAAAAGGAGGAAAAGAGGACGCCGGTGCCAAAACCGCGGACGAGGGCGAGGACGACGAGGGCGACTTAGACGATGGTGATGGTCCAATCGACGACCCGTCCAAGACGGCGGCGAACGTGAGGAAAGAAGGGTACGACTTACCGCCCGGGTACGAATGGGACGAAGTGGACGTGGATACGCAAGAAGGCAGAGACGAAGTGTTTACGTTGCTCGCGAACAATTACGTGGAAGATGACGACGAGATGTTCCGGTTCGCGTACGCGCCGGAGTTTGTCTCGTGGGCGTTGCAGCCGCCCGGGTACGAAAAGAGTTGGCACGTAGGTATTCGGATTTCGTGCACGAAAACGTTGGTGGCGTTGATTACGGGCATTCCGGCGGAAGTGAGCGCGAACGGGAAGCGGTTGAAAGTCGCGGAGATTAACTTTTTGTGCGTGCACAAGAAATTGCGGAGGAAAAACTTTGCGCCGGTTTTGATTAGGGAAGTGACGAGGAGGATTAATTTGAAAGACGTGTGGCAGGCGGCGTACACGGCTGGGGTGGTTTTACCAAAACCGTGCGCGAAAGCAAGGTATTGGCACCGATCGATAAACGTGAAGAAGTTGGTGGATATAAGGTTCACGCAGTTAGGGAGAGGGATGAGCATGGCGGAAACGATTGAACATTACGCCATGCCGAAGAAAATTCGCGTGCAAGGATTGAGGAAGATGGAAGCGAAGGACGTGCCGACGGTGACGAGATTGTTGAACTCGTATTTTAGCAAATTCAAGTTAGCGCCGGTGAAAAACGAGGAAGACGTGAGACACTGGTTAGTCCCGAGAGACGAGGTCGTGTATAGCTACGTAAAAATTGACGAGCGCACCAACGAAGCGACGGATTTCTGCTCCTTCTACAACTTGAGCTCCACGGTCATCCAAGCGTCTTCCGGCGGTAGCAACGCCAAGAGAAACAACGTCTTACTCAAAGCCGCGTACTGCTATTACAACGTCGCCACTTCCGAAAACATCGAAGATCTCGTCCAAGACGCGTTAATATTAGCCCGAGACAACGGTTTTGACGTCTTCAACGCTCTGAATGTCTCCGAAAACGCGCAGTTCTTAGAGACGCTTAAATTTGGCATCGGCGACGGCGATTTGCACTATTACTTGTACAACTGGAAGTTGAAAGAGACGTTAGCGCCGAAAGACGTCGCGTTAGTTTTGCTTTAGTTCAACAAAAACCACTAAAATTCTTTTGCCTCCTGCGAGTGATTTGTGATAGAGTACTACGTAATACACGCGCAAAAATGAAGCACAAGAAGCACTTGACATCCACACTAAAAAGCGCAGTCGTAAATTAAAAAAAAACACAACTAAAGAAGATGTCGGGCAACCCATCCTCCTCCACCCCCTCGATGTTCCTCAAAGACTTGCTTCTCACCCCGGACGGGTGCGCCCCGGACGACGACCCGTCTCACTCCTCCGTCTCTCAAAACCCAATCATGCGCATGACCGATCAAATCTTATTCGGCGGCCCTTCGGGAAAAATGGGAAACGAATCCGTTCGGGAAAAGCAGATGCAACGAGACCGAGAGACGGGCGAGACGTTACAGCAGAAGCAACGGTGGACGGCAGATCAGGAGAGGCAGAGACGAATGAACAATATGAGTGGTGGACGGCAGCAGCAGAGAGCGCGGTCGGACGTGATGGCGAGGCAAGTCGCGCCGGCTATGGAGAGAGAGTACGAGAGGCAATTAGTGCAACAACAACAGCAACAACAAAGTATGGACCAAGCGTGGCGACGGGAACAAGAAATGATGGCAGAGCAACGTCAGAGAGACGCGATGATGATGAGAGAAAGAAACGAAGTTGGTTTGATGACGCCAGCGCCGATGATGGAGATGCAAATGCGACAGCAACAACAACGACAGGATTGGGGCGGGGAGTTTGCGCGCGAGCGAGAACAACAACAACAACAACAACAACAACAACAAAGAATGATGATGGGGAATAACGGTGGCGAATGGGCGAACGAGTTCGCTCAGAGGCAAATGCAACAAAATGGGCAGATGGTTAACGGTGCAAGCGCTCGGTGGGTGAACGAGTTCGAGCAGATGCGTGGTGCGGAGCACGCGAGGTGGGCGAATGAGTTTACGCAGCAAAGGAACGGCTATAATCCGCCGCAGCAATGGGCAAACGAGTTCGCACAGCAACAACAGCATCAACAACAGCATCAACAACAGCAACAGCATCGAGGAGAAACGAGAGTGGACGCGGAGACGAGAATGCACAGCGCGGAGTTGGCGAGAACGCTCGCGCAAGATCCGAAATTTGTAAATTCGTCCTTCGTGAAGCTTATGCAAAATATCGGCTCGGGACAAGTTGCCGTTCGCGATAACGATTTAAGAACCGTCGACGGTGAGCGTCAAGTGAACGTGGAAAGCGAGGATTGGGCAAAGGAGTTTCAAAGTGCAAATATTAGTGGCGGCGAGCGATGGGCGAACGAGTTTCAATCAACGTTGCGTCAGCAGCAAGCAAAACATCAACAAACAAATTCGGCGCAAGCCGCGGAGAATTGGGCGAACGAATTTTCGAGTTTACCGGAACAATGGGCGAATGAATTCACGCAAACGCACCCGCAATACGCAAATCAATTCGATTCCGCGTGGAACGAGAGCGCGGCGCAAGTGATGAACAATGAAAAAAATAATGCGTACGTGTTTACGCATCCGAACCCCTACGACGGGAATGTGAACGCGCTTCAAATCGGGAAGGATCTCGTCAAGAGTGGTGTTTTATCCGAGGCAACGTTAGCATTGGAAGCCGCAGTGAAGCAACCAGAGACGCAACAGAGCTCAACCACAGAAGCGTGGCGATTGCTCGGCGAAGCGCACGCCGAAAACGATGACGACGTTCGCGCCATCGCGGCAATGCGAGAAGCGCACAGACTCGACCCTCTCGACGCCGAAGTTGCTTTACAACTCGCCGTCAGTCACACGAACGAGCTCGAGAAAACAGAGGCTATTCAACACGCCGTTTCGTGGCTTCGTCAACAACAGGGCGTGTCGCATTTGGTAGAAAGTAAAAATATTATGGATGAAAACGAAGCCCGCGACGCGTTCCGAGAAGCGTCCAGATTACAACCGCAAAATGCAAACATTCACGCCGTGGTTGGCGTGTTAGCACACTTGACGAGAGACTACGATGAAGCCGTGCGGGCATTTGAAACAGCCGCACGTTTGAATCCGCAAGACCATCGTTTACATAACAAAATTGGCGCCACCAAAGCCAACGCGGCGAAAAGTTCCGAGGCAATCTCCTCTTATCGAAGCGCGCTCGATTTGAAACCGAACTATACTCGCGCGTGGACGAATATGGGGATTGGATTTGCGAACCAAGGACGATATGAGGCCTCTGTGGCGTATTATTTGAGAGCGTTAGAGCTAAACCCAAACGCTGAGAACGCGTGGGGATACTTGAGAATAAGTTTAGGATGTACTGGACGAATTGATCTTATGCCGCTCGTGGACGAGAAGAACGTCCGAGCTTTGGCGAGAGAATTTCCGGTCGGTACGGCATGAAAAAGTGTAGTATGAATTAGTTGTTTTAGTTAGGTTAATATAGTTACAATATAGATCACAAGCTATAGAAGCTCTTGAGAAAGTCGACGACTTCGTCGTTCGTATTCAAGCACGTGATAAACGTTATGTCATTCTCTCCCACGGTGCCTTGTTCGATCATTGTTTTGATAAACGTCAAAAGACAGTCGTAAAAACCATCGTAATTTACCAGAATAATCGGCACTTTGTGTTCGCTGCCCAGTTTCTTCAACTGAACGAGTGTATACAGCTCAAAAAATTCATCCATGCTACCTAATCCGCCGGGAAGAAAGATGTAAGCCGTTTTATCTTCCTTCGTTTTCCGCACCCCGGCATCCGTGAGCGCGACTTTTCTCGGCGCTAAGTATCTGCAATATACCTCTTTATCCGGATCTAAATAACTTTGTTTCGTCGATTTCACGCTCGTTCCAGCTTCGCGCGCAATCCGAATACCACCGACAACTTTTCCAGCCTCCTTGGCGCCTAGAGACGCCGCTTCCATCATTCCCGGGCCTCCGCCAGTCCACGTCGTCACGTCGCCCAATAGTTCCGCCAATCTTCTCGATAAATCTTTCGATTGTTTATAAATTTCCGTTTCCGGTTTCAACCTCGCCGACCCGTAATACACGATACCTCGCTTCCACTTTTCAATCAACTCGAAACACTCCAATAGTTCTGATCGGACTGCTTTAGCCGAGCCTCTCGCCAACTTTGCGATCGCCGAATCGTTGCGTTTGGTAAATCCAGATAAATCACGTTCGCCTAAAGTAAACATTCTGTCGTAAACGAACGTCCATCCGGTCTCGTCGATTTCAGCACCAAACACTGTACAAACCGCGGCGCCGGTTAAACATCCGATCTCGCAACACCGTTCCAACGTCTTCCCTCTCAGTATGCCATACATGAACCCGCTCGTCAACGCGTCCCCAGCGCCAGTTGTATCGATAATCTTCATTGGCGGTGTAAACGCTCGTTGTTCAATTCTTCTTATCTCTCCGCTTTGCCGATTCCTTTCCAATGCGACCAATCCTCGCTCACCTAATGTCGCGACGACGATGTCCACGCTCGCGATCAACAACTCCAAGCCTTTCTCAAAGTCCCCGTTTCCATACTCTGTCACCTCATCTTCATTTCCCATGACAATCTTTACGCACTCTCGGCGCAAACACTCCGAAATGCGTTTATCTTTGAATTTCCTCACCAACTCGAACGAGCTCAAATGGAAACACACGTTCGCTTTTTGCATCTCCGCGGTATCCAAAGCGCGTTCGAGCAATTCATCCTCTCCGTAACACGCGTACGCGTTTAAAATTACCCACTTCCGCATCCAGACATTCTTCACGACCGTCCCTTTAAACGCCTCCTCGGGAATCTCCTTCGCTAACAATCGACAGTTTTCGTCAAACGCGGGTCTCATCGTTCGCTGCCCTGTTTTCGGATGCACCAAACACAAACACCTTCCAGTTTGCCTCCCTTCTTTCCTAATCATATACGTCGTGTTCACTTTATTTCGCTTCATCGCTGCTTCGAAGAAGTCGCCCATTTCGTCGTCCCCGTACGCGCCGATCACGCCCGCGTTCACTTCGAATCCGTGCGCTAAACCCGAGCACACGTTGGTGGCACTGCCACCAATTTTCGTGCTCCACTCGCCCAAACCAGCGAGCGTTTGTTTCAACTGCTGCAAAGATATCGGTCTCGACCCGCCAATCTCTCCCTCCACGTGTTCCTCGATTCGCGAGGAGACCGCGATGTGATCCACGATCGCGCTCGGTTGCAGAACCAACAACTCCGGAAACAAAGCTTCGCGAGAGTACTCTAAACTTCCCCGGAGTGACCCGCCTCTCTGATTTCCGCGAGAAGGAGAGGACATCGGGGACGGGTAGCCGCTCCCGCCGTGTTGAGAGTGCTCGGGGGATGGAGGAACGCTCATGATAAAAGACTTTTATTCGTGTTTGTTTTCTTGAGAGATACGTGTGATGCGCAAGCGAGAGTCGTAATAATGCGGTGTTTCGGAATTCTGAAAAGCGACCTTTCGGATGTTTCCCGAGCAGGATTTGAGAGAAAAGCGCGCGATGAAATGTGAGCACTTTTGATGATCGATCGTGTTATACTACTAACACACGGGGATGCATATATTTGTTTCATTGACAACTCGCGAGTTCTACTAGAAGCCAACGGAAGCCCAATCGTATTTCGCCGTCAATGCTTTCCGTAACGTTCGTATTCTATTCCTATTCTTTCCGCCGTCGTCTTTCCCCGTCCTCGATCGGGAGGAGTATTCCACCGTCGATCGATCGTCTCTTGTAAACCAAAACTCCACGTCGTCGACAAAGCCAAACGTAGGGGACGTGTACGTAGCTCTGACGTAATCGTCGTACTCTTCGGTGATTTCAGCGGTAAAACCGTCGCAGTCGGTGGTTTTGATGATATCGACCAGTTGGTCTTTCGCCGTCGCGACGTCGTAGACTCCTGTTTGTTTCAACACGCGAATAGATTCGGGAGGATTAAACGTCCACGGAGGCGCGTACGCTTGCGCTTGACCTGTGCAAGAATAATAAGAGAAAAGAAAAACAATAATGCGAAAGGTATTAAACGTCAGTAAATCATCAGAGGGTAAACAAAATGCCATCGCGTCCCAACGACGACGTACGAGCGCTTTGGTGCGAGAGAAGATAACGAACACCATCACCAATTTGACGTACCCATTTCTTCTGCTGTGCTTAAACAATTCACCGAATCCGGGGGACAGAGCGTTAAACTTTTGATTCCGTTGAATTCTTGCACGCCTAACTGCGGTTTCGGCGCTTTGCTTCCGACGTCGAAGAGTACACCGAGGAACAGCGGGAGGGCGGAAGAGTTGAGAACGAGCGAGCGGCGATTGGATAAAATGGAATTCGCTTCTTTGTCTTCTTCTTTTCCATTAGTTTCAGTTGATGATGATGATATTATACGCATTCTTTGCGTCGTTCGACAACATGATAATCGCGACGAGGACGAGGACGACGACGAGGGTGGTCTTCGGGTGATTGGGACGACGTGTGCGCACAACATAGCGAGCGTGATAGTTGTTGTTGTTAAATTGTGTTGTGTTTTGTCTGTGTCACGTAAAAAGAGTATTTTAAAATCTGCCTTGTCTCTCTCAATCTTTTCAATCTTCCTTCTCAGTGATGATGATGCTCTTTCAGCACCAGCGTTCTTGCGCGTTCTCTGCGTCCTCATCCTCTCTCAATCCTCTTTTCCTTCGTTCTTCTTCAATTCTT
>Ga0255756_1002063_pt1 | contig 22028 bp, 10 predicted proteins | sample 011ome_20_FD_179956 | JGI IMG/M metagenome (GOLD analysis project Ga0255756, IMG submission 179956) | Coastal salt marsh microbial communities from the Groves Creek Marsh, Skidaway Island, Georgia - 011509CT metaG (version 2) | ecosystem: Environmental > Aquatic > Marine > Intertidal zone > Salt...
TTATGATATCTTTCGCGCTAAAATCTGAGAACAACTTTTTTCCAATTCTCGTCTCTAAAAATTCTCCACTTCTCTGCAAGCTCTTTTCCCCGCGCGCGCACTCTCTCTCTCTCTCTCTCTCTCTCTCATCGAGAAGAAGAAGAAGAAGAAGAGAACACGACAGACGTGAACGCACGCGCGCGAGAAAAAATAACGGTGAGAGAGTAGTCACACACACACACACGCACAGAGAGAGAGTAGAGAGAGTATAGAAGAGAGGTGTAAATTCTGATCCAAAACCGCAAAAAAATGTTTTTCCACGTGCGACGAGAAAAGAACGTCGTTCTGGAACCGAGACACTTTGGCGCGAGAATGAAAGACGTGATCATGGAGAAGATTAAGTTAGAGGTGCGTTTGTTCACATCGAGGAGGAGACGACGAGGACGACGGCTCTCGTTTCTTTGATTTTTGGACCGAAATTTTTGTTTAATTTTCCCCACGCAGGAGAGGAGAGGAAAACCTCTCTCTGTTGTCTCTCTTTTCTAAAGCGCGCGCGCGCGCTCTTCTTTTGGCGAGAGAACAACGCTGACATTTATGATGCTCTATTTCTTTCTCTCACTCAATCGTATGAACACGCTCGCGTTTTTTTGTCACTCTCCTTCAGATGGAAGGAACGTGCTCGGGACGGTACGGATTCATCGTCTGCATTACGCACATCGAGAGCGTTTCGGAAGGGATCATCACGGACGACGGCACGGCTCGAGCTAAATTCGCGGTGGAATACGACTGCGTCGCGTATCGGCCGTTTAAGAACGAAGTGTTGGACGCGGTGGTGACGCAAGTGAATAAGTTTGGTTTCTTCGCGGAAGCTGGACCGTTACAGCTGTTTGTGAGTAATTCGCTGGTTCCGGACGACGTGAAATACGTGACGGATGAGAATTGTTACAAGTCGGACGATGGACAGATTACGATTGGGGTAGATTGCGAGGTTAGGGTAAAGATTGTCGGGATGAGAATAGATGCGAACGATATTTTCTGCATAGCCACGATTAAGGAAGATTACTTGGGGCTGATCGGTTACGCGGAGGGGGACGCGGCGGTCGGCGCGGTATAAATATTTAAACAACAACAACAACGACATTAGAAGAAAAGAATACACGAAAAAGAATACACAAACAGAACGACACGAACCTGATTTTTAATGCAATCAAAGATCGATATTATATTAGTAGCAAAAATCATGCGCACCCGTCCTGAGCGCAGCTTCCTGTATTACATTTTTTTATTTTACATTTTTGAATGCATCGATGGCCGCCCTCTCAAACTACGCCGGCTTTCCTTTGAGCTTCGAACAACTCAATGTCAAACGCCAAATATCGGTTTATTTGTTCGATATCAGGTTCAGTCGCGCGTATAAACTCGTCGTAATCGATGGTGCCATCTTTGTTCGTGTCCATGTGCTCGGCTAATCGTTTCGCGCTCCTCTCGGTGAGCACGTTCAAATCGCCGTTGATCACCTCGTCTAAAGATAACATGAGATCCACAAACTGCGCGTTGGCTATGGATTGATGGTGCGTTCCCTCGTTTCGCTCGTCTCCAGAAACGGCGATAATCGTGTGCCACACGTGATGCAACTCTTTCTGGTATCCAGTGAACAATTTTGAAATCGATTGCTCGATGTCGTCGTTCCACACGTCGTTTATTTTTACCTGCTCTTCTTCTTTGCTCCCTACATCTCCTCCTTTTCCGTCTCCTCCGGAGAGCTTCTTCTTCACAGATGCGATCGATTGTAGCTCTTTCTCAGTCGCAGCGCTTTCTTTTTTTTCCTTTTCCTTGAGAGATAAAACGCGATTGAATGAACGACTCAAAGAAATCATTTTCTCGATTTGCGCTCTTCGTTTCGACGATCGATCTTTCCACAAGACGGAAACCTCGTCGTTTCTTACTCTCGCGCTCGTTGATCCAGGCGAAGAAACAGCAGCTGGAGACAAGTTTCCTCCTTCATCGCTGACGAACTCTGCAAACATGGCGCCAAATTCGCCTAGATCGAGCGTCCCAGAATCGTCCGTGTCGAACGCGTTGAACACGGAGAGAATTTGCGCGTTGGAAAGCACATCTAAGCTTGGAATGTTTCGAATGGCTTTCGTGAACTCTTTCGAGTCTACGGAACCAGAACCGTCCACATCCATTTTATGGAATGCCGAGGTCAAATTTTTCGCCTCGTTAATCAGTGCTCGTCGAAGTTCATCCAAAACTTCTTCTTGCCACTCTCGGCAGCCAGATTTCAGTCTCGGCGTGTACCGGGCTAAGAACTCTGGAAACTTCACGTAAACTTTCTTAAACGACGACGAAGACGCTTTTTCCATGGCTTCCAGAGATTGCATGGTCTTTTTTGGTTTCATAGAGAACAACCCTCCGGTGACGACTTCGTCCACACTGACTAACATTGGAAACATTTTCCTCCACTGCGAACGGAGCTTCAAAACCGTTTGTAAACCATCCGCCCATTGTTCGCGAGTGATTGTACCTCTCCCTTTAATATCTATGCTCGACCAATGGTCGAACAGTTCTCTCTTGCGCTCGATTATGTACTCGCTCGCTTGCATCGCAGCCATTTGCAGAGCGCGTCTCTTGTCTCCTTTTTTGCGGTGAAACGATACTTTATGCCGCAAATCGACGTTTAAACAGTCCTCGTTTTTCCACGTCAGAGCAAATTTAGGTTGCGGGAGCTTATCGTTTCGTTGAAAACGAAGCACAGCGCCTCTGTTTCCGGACTTTCCGCAGTAGTTACTCGCTGAAAATACAGTAAAAAGTCGAGCGTCGTGACACGTCTCGACACCGCTCGCGACGCATTGGTGCGAACGCACGACGCACGATAACTTGTTCTCTCTAAGGAATTCGTGCGTGACGTTCGCGCCGAACAAACCGCCCGCACCCCGAGTAGAATCTTCCACGCCGACGAAATCATCGCTTGGGTGTGGATCTGACCAGATCATAGATTTACAGATCAAATATTCTTGTTCGACTTTTAAATCATATTCATCATCGCTCAGTTCCTCTTCGTCATCCTCTTCGTCATCGTCGTTATCTTCGCCTTCCTCGTTACTATTACCTGCTATGTTTCCTCCTCTTTCTTTGTCGCGTTCTCCTTCGTTTATCTTCTTCAGCATCCTCATTCTTCTCATCAACTTCTTCTGCTTTTTTATGGCCAACCGTCTCGCGCTCTTCGATTCGAAGAAACTCGGTCCTTTCTGAATTTGCTCCAACCGCTTCACGGAAACTAAAGATCCATCCGGTTCCATCGGCGGTCCTCCGTGACAGACAAACGCTTCATCGTTAACGATCGTACATATCGGAAACCATCTGAAACACTCGTGAAACGCTTGAAAGACGCCGTGGTCGTATTTTTGCAAACACTCTTCCTCGAAGCCGCCGAAAATGTTAATGTGCGGATCCTCGTGGTTCCCTCTGTTGACGTGTACAAACTCTGGATGTTGCAACTTCATGGCTAGAATCAAAAGCACAACCTCGCACCCGTTCCCTCCTCGGTCGACTAAATCGCCGTTAAAAACGTATATGTTCTTCTCTGACGGCATGCCGCACAACTTCAACAGGTGCAACAAATCCTCCAACTGTCCGTGAATATCGCCGACGACAATCACGAACCCGTCCTCGTCTTTGTGCGAATACACTCTGCACACGTTCGGCTCGCGAGAAAACAACACCGTCGCGCCGGTAATAATACTCATCGCGTCCGTCATGGAAAATTTATCCTTCCCGTGCTTCAAATCCTCCACGACCGCGTCTAGCGCGTCCGGAGAAAGCGTCGGGACGTCGTGCTCTTGGATTAAACTCGAGGACACTTTTCCCACCCTCTTCCCAATCGTCGTCGTCGTCTCTTCCGGAGTGCCACTCTCACCGCTACCGTTACTACTATCATCACCACCAACACCAACCGAAAAACCATCGCCTTCTCCTCTTCCTCTCCTCTTCCTCTCCTCGTACCTCGCGCGTAACTTCTCCAAAAGTTCCGCGCGTTGATTGATTCGCTCCTCGTCGAAATTTTCCAAGTGCTCGAAAAACGTCGCTCGTTTTTGCTTCCTCTTCGCCACGATCGATTTGAACGGGTGCGAGAGCGAATCCAGGATGGATATTTTTCGGTTGCGGATCATCTTCTTTCGTTTTCTCTCTCTCTCTCTCTCCCTACTGCTCACTCTCTCCGACGAGAGGAGAGAGGAAATAACTAACGAACGCGCTTTTGTCGTTCGTAATTAAATTTTACATCGCAAACGAGGTCGTTTAGGGTTAAGGTTTAGGGTTTCAGAAAAAAAAGAGAACGATTTCTGGGGAAAATGAAGACGTCGTCCTTCACTTTCCCCAGACGCGCTTTGCACCAAACGACCACCATGTTCTCGCGACAGCACCAGCAGCACCAGTTGTGCTCGTCTTCTTCCTCTTCTTTCCGAGGAGGAAAAAACTCGACGATGATTAAAGCGAGACAAAGAGTACGAAGAAGCGATAAAGTTTTATCAATCGTTTCGCTTCGAGGAGGAAAGAAGAACGAACAAAAACCGATCGAAAGTAGTAATCCAACGACAGGAGCGGAACAACAACAACAACAACAACAACAACCGGCTCAGTATTACCCGCCGATGCCACCGGCACCGCCGCAGTACCAACCGGTTCCTGTGCAATATCAACAGCCGCAAGCAGATTCAGGCGCGGCGATGTCGGATTTAGCGCCGAGTGGAAACCCGAATCCGGCGGCGGTTCAGCAGGTGGTGCCGCAGCAGCAATACTACTACGCGCCGCCGCAGCCGGCGAAGGAGAAAGGGTCGATTCCACCGTTCGTGTACGTTGGTTTGGGCGTCGCGTTGGCGGTGATTGTCCCGAAGTTTTTAGCCGGGAAGAAGCAAGATATGCAATCGATGATGATGCAGCAGATGATGAAGCAGTTTACGAGTCAAGCGGGCGGAGGGATGCCTGGCGCGGGGATGCCGGGGATGCCGGGGATGCCTCCGAGCGGTGGATTTGGGGGCGGGGACGCGTTTCCGCCGTTTCCGGGAATGCAAACGCCGCCGCCGAAGCCGTCCGCGGCGACGCAAAGGTACACGGATACGACGGCGACTCCGGTGACGACGCCTTCGAGTTCTAGTTCTAGCGCGGCTTCGACGACGACGACGACTTCGTCTTCTTCTTCCAAGAGAGGTTCGGCGACGAAGACGGTGGATACGGTATCCGATGCGGAAGAGAAGAAAGCGGAAGAGTCAGAGTTGACGTGGGTCGGTGAGTCTTCTTCTTCTTCTTCTTCAACTGCGGCGAAGGAAGAGGCGCCGAAGAAGGCATTTTTCGAAGACGCCGTGGAAACGGAAGCGAGCACGTCCTCGAGTAGCAGCAATATGTTCCAAGACGCCGCGGATATGCCGGATGAGGAAGACGACGAAGCGTCTTTAGAATACATGAAAAACATGATTCGAAACCCGGAGATGCAAAAGTTGATGTATCCGTACCTCCCGGAGTTTATGCGTAACCCGGAGACGTTCGAGATGCTCTTGAACAACCCGCAATACAAGGATCAACTCAAAGGTATCATGAAATCTATGAAATCGAGCGGCGCGATGCCGGGCGGTGGTATGGGCGGTGCGATGCCGGACATTAACTCGCCGGAGGTGCAAGAGCAATTCGCGGCAATGGGCATGAAACCTGAAGACGTATTGACGCAAATCATGCAAGATCCAGAGTTGGCGAGCGCGTTCCAAAACCCGAAAGTGCAAGCGGCGGTGATGGATTGCTCGGCGAACCCGATGAATATTACAAAGTACCAAAACGATCCGGAAGTCATGAAGACGTTTGAAAAGTTAGCAAGTTTGTTCCCTCAAGCCGGAGGAGGCGCCCCGCCGCCGGGCATGTTCTAAAAACTGTGAGGAACGAAGAAGAAAAAATCTAATAATAGCGCCGTGTTTTGATTGTCATTTCATTCTAAACCCATCCTTTAAAAAATTATCATTATAAAAACTACTTAACTACGCGCGCGCCCGCTTAAAGGAAAAGGGTCAAAAATACTCAACACCGCCGCTCTCGCGCGCCGCTAATCGTTCGCGAGACTTTGCCAATCGCGTCGGTAATAGTTGGCTCCCGTGGTGCGAATCCCTCCATCTCAACAGTTTTCTCGGGTTTTTCCCAAACACTCGCATGGCGACGTTTGTCAAAACACCTAACCTCGCGCACACAAACACTTGCGCTAAAATCGTTAAAATGAAGAACCAAAAATAAAACGATCTCCAATTCTCTTTTTGTTTTCTCATTTGTTTCCTCTTTTCCCTCTCTTTTGAACCCATTCTAGATTTTCGACGCGCGTTTCTCAGTTGTTTCTGAATCTCTTGCGTCGGTTGTTTGACGATGTCGTCCTCTCCGAAATCGTCCTCGTCCTCGTCCTCGTCAATCACCACCTTCCCTTTGTTCCGTTTCATCTTCTCCAACCTCTTCGCCTCCGCGATTTTCTTCTTCTTCGCTAACACTATCTTTTCCCGTCTCTCCTTTTCCTTCTCAATCATCCTCTCCTTCTCTAACATTGGATCTTCAATCTCCGGCACGTCTTCGCTCCCAATGGGCAAATCCTCCGTCTGATCTTCTCTCACCGGATAACAATGCATCCTCGCCGCGGCGTCGTCGTCGTCGTCCTCATCCTTCGGCGCGTCTCGCGCCACGTACCCAACGTCGCACTCGCACGTCCCGTGTCTCGCGTTGCACCTCGAGTTCTTCGGGCACCGATTGAAACACGCGTCCTCGTTCCCGTCTTCGGCCCACTTCGCGCCGCGTTCCCACCTCGCGTTCGCCGCCGCGCGTTCGTCGCAACACAACTTTTCCGTCGGTGCTTTATCTCCTCCGTAATGGATGAGTTTGCCTAAAAAGCTAGATTCGCACTCGTATTCCTCTCGAACGGTTATTACCGCGTTCTTGTTGTTGTTGTTGGTCGTCGTCGTCGCGCTTCTCGGACACGTCCGCGACCAGGAACATCTGGTCCAGAAACACCCCTCGGGAGCTTCTCGCTCTTCTGCTTTTCGTCGTCTTCGTCTTTGCCGTTGCTCCTTCTCCTCGTTTTCTTCTTCGTCTTCGTCTTCTTCTTCTTCTTCTTCTTCGTCGTTGTCGTCCTCGTTCGTTCCGAGCAGCGCTCTCGCTCTTCTTCTTCCTCTTCTTCTCTCCGGGAAATAATCATCATCATCCCCTACGTGTTCGAACGACTTTGACGCCAACGCGTCGCTGCTCTTCGCGACGACGACATCTTTGCCGCGAACGACAGAACGACAGAAAAACAACAAAAACAACAACGCGAAGAAGAAGAAGAGCATCATCGATCGAACGAGAGGAGGAAGAAGACGTCGCGATGGCTTCATTTTTTGTGCGTCTTCGTAGTATCTATCAAATCGCGCGCACACACTTTTGGGGAAAATGGGGAAAGAGAACGCGTCAGAAACCCCCGCGCGAGGCGCGTTGTTTCAACGACACACGGAGAGAGCGCGACGACGACGAGAGCGTGAAGACGGAGGACGGGAAGATGTCGACGTTCTCCTCGTCGTCGAGGGCAGCGGCGAGAAGGCTCGCGCGCGCGCTCTCGTCGCGCTCCTCTTCTTTGTCGACGACGACGAGGAGTTGTTCTGCTTCAACTTCCGCGCTTTCGTCGTTGCAACAGACGACGACAGGCGTCGACGAGCGCTCAAACGATGGACGACCGAATGGAAGAATGACAACGACGAAGAATTTTCGTCTCTTCGCGCCGTCGTCGTCGTCGTCGTTTCTCGGCGCTTCGTATTCGTCTTCTTCTTCTTCGTCGAGTTCTTCGTCGTTCGAAGCGTGGAAAGCGCAAAACTTGAAGCATCTGTACAATCGAATACCGATCGAAAACGTCCGAAACTTCTCCATCGTCGCGCACATCGACCACGGGAAATCGACTTTAGCGGACAGGTTGATGGAATTTTGCTCGGCGATCGAAAAGAGGAAGAAGAGTAAAACGGGGGCAACCTCGCAACTGTTGGACCGTTTGCCGGTGGAGAGGAAGCGAGGTATCACGGTGAAAGCGCAGAGCGTGGCGCTGCTGTATCGACACTCGAGAGAAAGAGAGAACGAAGAAGAAAAAGAAGAAAAAGGAAAAGATGATATTTACGCGGACGCGTCGAAGTGGTACTTGCTGAACCTGATCGATACTCCCGGGCACGCGGATTTTAGCTTTGAAGTGTCTCGCTCGCTGAGCGCGTGTCAAGGGTGCGTGTTGTTGGTGGACGCGACGCAAGGGGTGCAGGCGCAGACGGTGGCGACGTTTTACCAAGCGTTCGAGAAAGATTTGAAAATAGTGGCGGCGTGTAATAAGATCGATTCGCCGCTGGCGGACGTGGAAGGGAGCGAGAAGCAGATGGAGATGATTTTTGGGATTGATAAAGCGTCGAGGATTTCGGCGAAGAGCGGAGAGAACGTGGGGGAAATTTTAGATAGGATCGTGGATGAGATTCCGCCGCCGACGATGACGGACGAGACAATTTCATCGTCGGAGGAAAGTAATTTTCTTCGAGCGTTGTTGATTGATTGCGATTTTGATAAATATCGCGGAGCGGTGAGCGTCGTCCAAGTCGTGGACGGCGAGCTCAAAGTGGGCGACGCCATCGAGTCGTTCGAGTCGGGAAGGAAAGCGGAAGTCTTGGAAGTTGGCGTGCACGCGCCAGAGATGACACCGTTGAAATCTCTTCAAAAAGGGAACGTCGGGTACGTGATTACTTCCGACCGCGACGTCAAGGCGCAACGGGTAGGGGATACATTGTTCAACCGAAAAGAACGAAAACGAGAGGCGGTGACGCCTTTAGTCGGATTCAAAATGGCAAAACCGATGGTGTTTCAAGGCATTTTCCCGTCCTCGGCGGATGACTTTGAGAAATTGCGCGAATCCGTGTCGCGATTGACCTTAAACGACGCTTCCGTAGAGGTGTTTCCTGAAGTTTCTGCTGCGTTAGGTCCGGGCTTTCGATGCGGATTTTTAGGATTGCTCCACGCGGAGGTGTTCACGGACCGACTGCGAGAAGAGTTTGATTCTGACGTCGTCGCCACGGCGCCGACGGTACCGTATAAACTGACCAAAATGATCAACAAGAGCAGCGCGAGAGAGTTCGCGGAGAATGCAAGCAGCAGCGGCGACAACAGAAGTGAGCTCGATCCCGACGATCAAAAAATCGAAGGCGTCAAATCGGTCACCGTCATCACCTCGCCTCTCGCTTTGGAAGCTAACGCCGGTCTCCCGCGCGACACGAAAATCCAAGAACGTTTGGTAGAGGCGACCATAATAGTTCCCACTGAATACACGGGTAAAATTCTCGAGCTATGCAACGAGCGCCGCGGCGAGTCCTTGGAACATTCTCAACTCGACAGTCTTCGAGCAATGCTCCGCTACAAACTCCCGTTGGGCGAAATCGCCTCTGATTTCGCCGACGAGCTCAAATCTCGCACCAGCGGTTACGCCACCTTCGATTACGAACTCGCCGGTTGGCAATTCGCCGACATATGTCGCCTCGACGTCCTCGTCAACGGTGAAGTCGTCGACGCCATGGCCACGCTCTGCCACCGCTCCAAAGCCGTCGACATTGCCAAAAAAGTCGTCAAAAAAGTCAAAGACGCCTTGCCGAGGCAGATGTTCGAAGTGGCCGTCCAAGCGTCGCTCTCGGGTAAAATCATCGCTCGAGAAACAGTCTCCGCGATGCGCAAAAACGTCCTGGCGAAATGCTACGGCGGGGACGTCTCGCGCAAGAAGAAATTGCTCCAAAAACAAAAAGACGGCAAGAAGAGAATGCGCAGAATGGGGAACGTCGACATACCCGCGGACGCTTTCGCCGGTTTACTCAGCGCGAAATAAGCAACGCAGCGATGAATGATAGTATTTATAAAAAAGCCTCAGGTAGAAAAAAAATAGCAAAAGAGTAGCAGTAATTGTAATAGCAATAGTAGTTGGTGGTAGTAATGATAATAATAGAAGCCGTTTGAAGTCTCGATGCCGCGCGTCGAGCGCGCGCGCCTCGGTTTTCGCGCGAAAAGAGAGACATTCCCCAACACGAAAAAAAAAGTTGAATTGCTTCATAAAACAACAGAATTAGACGCGCTCGAGGACACATATACACATATATAAATACACACACGCAAACGCACTCATATATGTCCTCCGCCTCGGCTCCTCGTACTCCTCATCACGTCTCGGTCGTTCGTCTCGCGGACGCGTCGACGTCCTCGACGACGACGGTTGGTGATGGTGACGACGACGCTTCCGGGAAAAAGTTGCGCGTCGCGACGTTCGCGGTCCAAATCGCGACAAAGTCGAACGCGAAAAACTACGTCGCCAAGTGCCGGAACGGCCTGCAAAATCGCAAGATAAAGAAGAAGAAGAAGAAAAGTAAGACGACGACGACGAATGGTGACAGAGACGAGGAGGAAGAGGAAGAGGAAGAAGAAGAAGAGGAGGAGGAATTTTATGAATCTCTGTTTCGCGTCAAGAGGCAATTTCCGGATGATTTTCTCTCGTTGCGAAACCAGTTGCGAAGGGCGTATCCCGGATGCGTGGTACCGAAACTGTTGTTTACTTCGAAGGAGAAATCGGAGCGCGAATATTCGGAACGCGACGCGGAAGTCTTTTTACGTCGGTGCTGCGAGTCACCGACGATTGCGGCGTCGAGGATGTTGGAGACGTTTTTGACGGAAGGCGCGACGTCGTTTACTTCCACCGCGAGGAGCAGCAAGTTGAACGAAGAAGTTTTCGACGCTTTGGCGGAGGACGCGGACGTGAGAGCGGTGAAGGAAGAGCAGGAAAGGCGTGGTCGTTTTTCGGCTTCGGCGTGGTTTGCATCTCTATTTAACAACGGCGGGGGTGGGAAGAGTAGTGACGGCGTCGGCGCGAAAGAGAGAAAGTATACGCGAACTCGGCACTCGGTGTTGAAAGATGAAGATCCGACGTATTTGCAAGTGATTACGTACGCCTCGAAGCTCGACGAACAGTGCGAAGCTTTCGTGCGAAGCGCGGAACTGTACATCGATCAGCTCGAGCGACGCTTGAACGCGACGAAACTACGGGATTTAGGTGATGCGGCGTTGAAGATGGGACAAAGCGAAGAAGGGTGGGGGAAAGCTTTGCAAAAACGCTCAAAGAACTATTCTTTGGGCTACACTTTGCACGCGCTTTCTGATTGCGCGGAATCGATGACGTTTACGGGCACAGCCAGCGAATCGAAGGCGTGTGAAGCGCTTCGATCATTAGTGCCGTGTTTTGAAGATTGCAGGCAACGCGTCGAAGCGATTCGCGAAACGTTTGAAGATCGGACGACGGCGCTTTTGCATTACCAAATTGCCTGCGACGTTTACGACGAGGTCATCGAGACGCACGGACGCGCCGTTGCAAATATACATCCGGAATGTTTGGAAGCTGACGCTAAGAGAGAAAACAGACGCAAAGCGTATGATCTTATCGTCGAACGAACGAGGGAAGAATATCCTCGCTGGCACGCGAGCATTGGAGTTGATATGACGCGCTCCTTGAGAACGTTTGCAAAAACGCGCGCGGCGCTGTGTCGACGGGACGCGGAGTGTTGGGAAATGATGCTGAGAGATCCTGTAGGCGAGGATAAAGTGGAGATTGACAATAGAGTAGAAGCAAATGGTCGACCGGAAAAGTTCGAAGTAGAAGCTACGGCGCGAAAGGATGGTCCCGAACAATCTCGAGGAAAACTGTTGAGTACAAAGGAAAAGTTACTCCTAGAAAAGAACGCTAGGCGAATCCAACGCATGGAAAAACGACGTAAGAAAGAAGAACGAGAAGTGCTCAGAACTTGGAAGAGAGAAGCAAAAGCGGCCATTGCGAATGGAGAGAACGTGCCTGAAATGCCTAAATTCAAGGAGAAGAATAATGAACACGAGGAGAACAGCAGCAACAACAGCAATGATAATAGCGATAGAATTAAGAGCTCAGAGAGAAAGGGTAACGCTAAGAATAGAAACGAAGAAAGCGTAAAGGACGATTCAGGTAGAAAAAGAGACGGATCTTCTGCCACTTCCTCCTCTTTTTCGTCTTCCACTTCTTCTTTCATGCCAACATCAGCGACGACGACTGCAACAAAAACAACATCGTCGTCGCTTTTCAATTCACAAGTGGAAGAATCGCTGAGGAGGGAGATGAACGTGTCTGTTGAGTCATCGGGCGGTGCGCATTATTCTTCAAATATAGTGAAAGCAGATGAGCAGAAGCAGAAGCAGCAAGAGAAGACGAAACAAAAAGTTCTGCTTTCGAGACCGCCGCCAGAACCGCTCGTGGCTGTGAAAACGGAAGAAGCGTCGATCAGTGAAAGGCTCGCCTCGATTAAAATAGCCGCAGCGGCTGAAGACGAGAACGACTCCGAATGGAGCGACTGAGATGTCGAAAGAGTTTGAAAGTTTTTTCATTTGTAATACCAGTATATGAAAGTAGTAGCATTACACGTATGAAGATACGACTGCAAATCAGAAATATCGTGGTCGAACGAAGAAGCGGAAGAAAACATATATGACATATCAGTCACCGAGGACGTGTCCCAACTCCCATCGGATTTCGTCCCGATATCGTGGTTGAATTCATTAGAGTCAGAAAATATAATTCATACTCGTCACTTGCGACGTGTCCCATCCGCTGTTGTTTTGTTTGAAAGAAGATGCGCCTTTAAACATGGTAGTCATATTAACCACCGAAGACGTGCCCCATCCCGATACGTCGCCGTCGAATTGAGGATAACCTTCAAACGTACTGCTCTTGTCCGTCACTAAACTCGCATTCCAGTTTGGCATCGTCCCGTACTTATTTCCAGACGCCCAATCGGTACACTCCCCAGTTTCTGGAGCTTCGGTCAAACACTCCGTAACAAGCGCGTGTCAGTTTGTATTTGGGCTTTGAGTAGGAGATGGTGCTGTAGGAGTTCTTGGTATGAGGTTGAAAGTAGCAGTTGCAACTAAAGCGCAATAGAGCTCACCGTTTCCATTTATCGCGCAAGCTCCATGCTTTGCTCCAGTTATTTCGGTGATTCCTGTGAGAATGTTCCCTGAGACGTCCTGATGGAGTTCTTTCGGGTGAAAGCCAGGCCATGTGGCGTACCTTCCATATTTCGTGATGGTGCCCTCGGGACCGAGAAGAAGCCACATGCTGTCCTGAGAGCCTGTCGCGAACAATACGTTTTGAATCGGATTTGCCGTGCAATCGGTATAGCCAATCGCGCAGATGTTCCCGTTACCGTCACCATCGCATCCAAAATCATCTCTCCCCCAAGCACGTATCGTCCCGTCGTTCAGTAGTGCTCCGCCAAACGTGACACTCGTAGACTCATGCGTATCCGCGAAAACATCGATTGCTTGCCCCAATAAATCTGGGTATTGTTTATTAAAAGTATCTGAATTCGTCGGGCTAATTTCAGTCACGCTCCCACACTCGCCAGTTGACGTGTCGAGTGAGCAATGATACACTTTCCCGTCCGCTGTGACAGCATAAAAGAACGCAGGTAATTGAAAAGCTACTTTCACTATAGGTGAAGTTGTGGGCAAACCAGAAACGGGTACGACGTCGATCGCACCTTTTAGCATTTCAAGCGTACCGGATTTTAAAACTGCAATGATAAAGTTGGCCGTACTTGAAGATGAACCCGAACTAATTTCAGATACGACATCGCCGTTCGAAATATCGTACGTCGCCGTGATTTGAAACGAGTCTGAGAATTCAACGCATCGAATGGATCCTCCCGTAAATAAAACGCACATTCTACTATATCCATTCATAAATTTGCATTGTTTTACAAATTCACCGGTTGGTATTGAATCAAAACCCGACAACTCTATCGTTTCGATACTTGTAAGATCACCACCGTCCCAACGCGCGCAGTTGAAAACGCCGGAAACGTGTGAACACACATATCTTGCATTTGCGCACACTGTTGGAGCAGCGCTGCACGAGCTCAACGGGCCATCGTCGGCGTCTGTACACGAGAATCTGGCTTGGAACGCGGTGGCTCCAGAGAACATTCCAGTTTGTGCAAAAACGACAGCGTTCCCGGTCCATTCTGAAATAATTGCACCTCGATCGAAAGATATCGCGTCGCGAAATAAAAACGACATATCGAGCACGTTGGACGTATCCCAAGCGCTCAAGTCTTGATTGAAAGAATACGCCCGGGAAAACATCGCTCCCATAGTTTTGATGTTCTTTACATCCCAACTGTTTATTGCGCCATTAAAGCGAGAAGCGTATTCAAACATGTGCTGCGTGGTGGTGACTTGCGACGTGTTCCATCTGCTCAACTCTCCGTTAAAAGCGGAAGCTTTATAGAACATTTTGCGCATGCTCGTGACGCTCGACGTGTCCCAATTCGATAAGTCTCCGATGAATTCCGCCTTTCCCGCAAATCCAATCAAAGTCGACGTATTTTCATCTTCGCCGTCCATATTCGTCACCAAACGCGTGTTCCATCTCGGCATAACTCCGAATCTCATGGTCTTCGATCCATATTTTTCGCACAAACCGGCGACGGGATCTTCTACTAAACACTCGCGGACGGCGTCGTGGAACACTTCATCCGTGAGACAGTACAATTTAGATTTACACTCGCACGATCGCACGGGGCCATGGGTTTGATCGTCGCACGTGAACTTCTCCTGAAACGCCGTGGCATCATAAAATATATAATACTGATTTTCTGCTTTCGTGTCGTTCCATCGAGCGATATTCCCGGTAAACTTACGCGCCGACTGGAACATGTATTGCATAGTCGTCACCTGTGAAACGTCCCAGAGAGCAATTTCTTGATCGAAAACATGCGCCGCGTAAAACATGTAATCCATAGATGTCACCCGTGAAACGTCCCATCCACCGATGTCTTGATTGAACGCCTTTGCTTCATAGAACAGTTGATACATGTTCGTCACCTGCGAAACGTCCCATTTGGAAATGTCGCCGTTGAACGTTTCTTGGCAATTGCTACCAAACAGAGGATATTTATCATTACCCAAATTCGTAACTTGACTTATGTCCCAATTCGGCATCGTTCCGTATCCCGACGAACTTCCGTAGATTGGGCATTCGCCGGTAACGCAGCCGCTCTCGCTCAAGCACGCTGTGATTGCGTCCTTGATAGTGGCATCCGTGAGCGATACCACCGGCGGTGGCGATGGTGGTGGTGCTGGTGGTGGTGGTGATGGCGGTGGTGATGGTGGTGGTGATGGCATTGGCGGTGGTGATGGTGGTGCTGGTGGCATTGGCGGTGGACTCGGCATCGGCGGCGGCGAGGGTACCGCCGGTGGCGGTGAAGGCGGCGGCGTCAAAGTCTCTCGCAAACTCTCCGCCAGCGCTCTCAAAGATACCATCTCGTCCGAAAGGACATCAATAGAATCCTCCACGTCATCCCCATTCAAAATTAGCCGTCCGCCTTCTCGAACTATTGCGGAACCTTTCATCTCGTTTCTCTCCTCTTCGTTGTCCGCGTGAACGTCTCCGACCACCAAAGTTTCCTCGTCCGCGTTGGCGTGAATCTCCTTCGCGTTTCTCGCAACCATGATCGTGTGGTTGTGGTACGAGGTCATGAACTTCATCGCGTCCGCGCGCAATAAAAACAAAAACGATCCCTTTTCTTCGCGATCGTTTAAACCCGTCGTCGTCGTCGTCGTTTTAGTCGTCATCGAAAACAGCAGCGCCATCATCGTCGTCATCATCGCGGCGAAACGTAAAAGTTTCGCAAAAACTTTCCTCCTCTCAAAGTCGCGTGGTCCAATTCTTCTTCTTCTTCTTCGACGCGATTTTTCCCCGCGCTTTTGCTTTTGCTGCTGCTTTTGCTGCGCGCTCTTCTTTACCGTCGTCGTCGTCGTCGTTCTCGTCATCGCGTCCGTCCCGATCTCTTATTTTTTCTCGTCGCGAAGTAGTAAATCTCGAAGAAGAAAGATGCGATCGCGAGTGTCGCGTTTTGTCGTGTTTTACTTTTAAATGCCCCCCTAAACTACAGGAAATAACGCTAATTAAGCTCTTTATTACACGCGCGAAGAAAGCTACCGGTACTTTATTTTCTCTTTCCTACGCGCACTCTTACTCTCAACACCAGCGCGAGATTTATATTTCATCGCGTCGAGGAGCGAAGAACTTTGACGCTTTCGTGCACTTCTTTCGGCGAGATGGTGAAAGTCTCGCCGGAGGCGTTCAAGCGATCGTCGACGACTTGGCTGGCGAGTTTCCCGCTTAAAACGGCCCCTTCCATGCTTCCTAAATATTTTTGAAACGTGTAATCTCCGGCGAGAGTGAAATTCCGTATCGGCGTAGATTGGGAGGGGCGGAATTTGTTTCGTCCCGGGATGGCTCGGTACACCGAACGAGGGGTTTTGACCACCGCTGATTTCAGTAAATTGGCGTTTTTTATTTCCAATGGAAACAAACGTTCGAGTTCTTTCATGGTCGCATCGACAATCTCTTCGTCCGATTTTTTGATCCAGTTGACGTCCGAACCGCTTTCGGCGTCGCAAGGCGCGAAGACCAATTCAAGCATCGTCTTATCTTTATTTTCGTACTCTTTGCAACACTCGCTCATATCGGCGTATACGCTGAGTAGCTTTGATCTCGAGAAAACCAAGCCGTCGTACGGGCGAAGTTTCCTATCGAACCACAAGTGCACGTTGATGACGGGAACGCCGGAGAGCTCGTCGAGTTGCTTGAAAAAAGGCATAGTTTTCCACGCCGTTGGGAGGTATAACTTTAAAGCGTCGACGGGCATGGCGGAAACGTACATATCTGCCGTCATGATTTCACTTCCTTCCCCATCTTCACCTCCTCCTCCTCCTCCTCCTCCTCCTCCTCCTACGCGCACGCCGACGATCTCGCCGCTCGTTTCGTCGACCATAATCTCCCGCAAAGGCTTCCCGACGAGAACTTCTCCCTTCGTTCCTTTCTCGTTCTTCCCTTCGATGTATTCCTTTAACGGCTTACACAATCGATCCGGTTGATTTCCGTCCAAAAACGCCGTTTTCGACCCGTCCGTTTCGTTTATAAATCTATTCATCGCGGTTAAAATCACCGTCATGCTCAACTTATCCGAGTCTATGAAATCCAAAGCCTTTCCCATCGCGATGAATAACTCCTCCGAAACTCTCTCCGGCATTCCGTTTTTCTTCATCCACTCGCTCACCGACAGTTCATCTTGCGCGTCGATGTAATCTTGTCCGCCGAGCAACATCGGCAACAACGGCACGCCCGTCTTTATCTTCTCCTCCCAACTCAACATCTTATCGTTGGTTAAAATCGCCGCCGCCATGTTGAACGGCGCCGGAACCTTCTCCGGAAACCAAAATTCCGTAAATTCTCCGGGATAATCTTGCATCGCAAAGCACATCGTGTGTTTTTTCCATTGCAGCCGATCTTCGATGTCCAACTCTCTGAATAAATTCATCATGTTCGGATACGCGCCGAAGAAAATGTGCAAACCAGTTTCGATCCAATCCCCGTCTTTATCCCGCCACGCGCTCACCTTCCCGCCTAAAATCTCCGACCTCTCCACCACTTTCACCGAGTACCCCAAATCCGTCAGATACTTCCCGCACGACAGTCCAGCCAATCCGCCGCCGACGACGAGCACAGATTTTTCCCCATTCTTCACCGAATATCGCATCGCCAACTTTTCCGACAGGCGCTTCGACTGCCGATAGTTTTCGTTCGAAGGCACGTCCAGATTCGGTCTCGGATAATCTTTGCATTCGATTCTTCCTCTTCGACGACTTCGCCTCGTTCTCGTCGCAGTCGTCGTTGTCGTCGTCGCCACGTTTTGGATGCGCGTTGTCGTCGTCGTCATCATCATCATCATCAACAGCACTCCGTCGCAAAACAAACTCTCCACCGAACGATAATAGGCGTATCAATAATCTGAGTCGTCCCGTTCTTTCTCTGGGCCTTCTCGTGAGGAGAGAGAGGGAGAGGGAGAGGGAGAGAGAGGGAGGGAGAGAGAGAGGTTTTTACGTCTTCTTCTTTTCCCTGCGTTTTTGCGCGCTATCGCGCGCGATGAAAATGTCGACATTTCTTTTTTCCAATTCTTCGCCATTACAAGAAAACGCGTACGATAAACACAAAGACGATGATCGCTCTGATGCGTCGTCCTCGTCTCCTCTTTCTTTTCTGCTGGCTTTGTTGTTCTCTCTTATCGCTTTTATCGTCGTTTTGCGTCGAAGAGGCGCTCGCCGTTCGCCCGCCCCCGGAAGCGCAAGCGCTGATCGACGCGGCGGTCAACCACCGCGGCGACGATGGGACATCATCGACGAGAGACGAAGAAGAAGTAAAAGAAGAAAGAGAAGAGTCGAACGTCGACGAAAACGAAGACAACAAGTATTTAAAAGCAGAGACCGAGCTCCCGAAAACGTGCGCCTTGCACTTGTACCGGCATATATCCAAAGTCGGAGGGACGACGATTCGATTCATATGGGACAAAAACGTCGTCATGGGCGACTGGGAGTATCCCATCATCTACGGGTTCGAGGAGAAACAATGGACGGATTTATTGACGCGATGGAAAGAAGCCGCGGTGAAATTCAAAAACGGGGAACGCGCGGTTGGTCCGCGCACGTTGGTGGAGTTACGCGGGAACTGGCCGTCGAATTGGCCGGCGCAACATTTTCAGACGCGGATTATGCCGGACGTGGACGCGTTGCGAGAGGAATTCGGCGAAGGGTCGGAGTACGGGTGCGAGATTACGACGTCGGTGTTAATTCGGGAACCGACGAGTCAAACGTTATCGTTTTACGAGTATTACATTAGGAAGCAGCAGGAACAAGATCCTGGGGAGACGAAGAAGATGTGGCCGGGGGTTGTTGGGAAGGAAAGTTGGGGGTACGATATCGGCGATTACGTCGCGAGCGGGAGAGCGACGAACGGGCAAGTGAGAGAGATTTTGGGGGACAAGTGCACGAGTAATTTGAGAGAACCTGGGTACGAAACTGAGTGGGTGGAGGCGACGAATAAGCCGAGGAGAACGCACGCTCGGCCAATCGGTAAAGAGTGTGAAATTACCGAGAGCGATTACGAGCGTTTTGAAAAAGTACTCCGATGGTTCGACGTCGTCGGCACGACGGACAACTTTGACCACTTTTTGTTGACGCAAAGCCGCATGGTTGGCGTTCGATACCCGCAGTATAAGAAATCGAATTCCGGAAAGCACAAGCAAGAGTGGGACCCAGAGATGAAAGCGAAGGTAGAGCAAGCGACGACGTTCGATAAGAGGGCGTACGAGTTGGCGAAGCGTTTGCAACGCGAGCAAGTGGAAAAACTTTACGGCAGTTGGGAAACTCTGGACGAGCGATTCGTGAAACCGTTCCGATCGAAAACCGAAGGTGAGTTTGTCGGCGGTAAACCTCCGAAAAGTCTCTACAAGTGGGTGAAAACGAGTGAAGCCATGGCGGTCGACGCCGCGCCGGTGGTTCCGGACTGTTGGACCGACGATACCGGCGGCGGCCAAGCCACCGCGTACATCGTCTTCGAGCCCGTCGCCATGGTCGATAAAGAGGTCAATTTGCACTGCATCAAAGGGTGTAACTTTGATTCTTAGCAGAGAGAGAGAGAGAGAGAGAAAGAACAATTAATTATATAGCTGCTTTTGTATACTGTACACTACTTGAACTGGTCGTTGACGATGTGTCTAGCTCGTCGTTTCGTTTCGTTTCTCTTCTCGAGTCTCTTCACACGAATTGGCTATTGCAACGAACGACTTTTCGGGAAAAAAAATATACTCATTCCGCACTCGGAAGAGAAAAAGAGACGCGCGCGCGCACGGAAAAAAGATCCCCCCCACGATCGACTAAAAAATGATCGCGTCGCCTTCCACGCTTCGCTCTCGTTTAATCGCCTTTCTCTTTCTCCTCTTTCATGTGGGAGGAGGCGAGTTCGTTTTGATATCGGGGAAAGAATTCGGAGAAGAAACGAAGTTGAACGCGTTCTCTAAAGAAGACATCAACAAGCAATGTTTCAACGCGATGAGGGACCACGATCCGCCGTGTAAGTTTCAGACGACTTTGTACAGCGCGAACAGCTCGCATCCGGAGAATTGCGCGCATTGCGTCGCGGGTAACGGCGTTGGGAATGGCAAGCGATTTCGTAACGGAATTATTGGTTTTCTCGGAGGAGGAGGAGGAGGAGGAGAAGGAGCGGGCGAGGACGTCGAAGACAAGTTTGCCGACGATGACGACAACGAGGAGAAATGTCCACTGGGATGGTCCGGCGTAGATTGTTCCGTGTGCGATGCATCCAATTCGTGTCCGTCTATCGTGGTGAACGGGAAAAAACGGAGCCCGATTGGGTGCACGAAGGATTGTTTTTTACCAACCGCGGAGGAGTTGTCGATACCGAGGAGGACAAAAAATTTGGACGCGGATGGAAATCGGTTAGTTCCCGAGGCGAGCTTTGAAGCTGGAAAAGTTTTTTCTTGTCAGTGCGGAGGAGACGCGAAGACGGACCCGTATTGCAAGTTTCAGAAAGATCAGTCGTTTCTATTTCACATAGTCGCGGCGAGCGGTTCGGACGGGGACAAAGTAGGGGTGTCGTCTTCTTTGGAACAAGAGGCGAAAATAGGAACAAGTGCGGGTAATAGTATTAGAAATAGCGAGAGTAGTAGCAGCGATAACGGTAGAGAAGTTGAGATAACCGTGCGCGCGTACGCTGGCATGCCTACGCAAGATAATGGCGATTATCCGGAGTGGAAATACAAGTTCGCCTCCGCCGCCGTCTGGGACGCGAATTTCACAAAGTGCACTTACAGTATTGAGAAATGTAAAGCTCCGTATCCGAGCGACCATACGTGCGTGATGTACGATTGCACGGGTGGGAAAACGGCGTGTCCTCCTTCTGATGTCGAGAAGTGTCCCGGTAGAACCGCCATGAAGTGTGGGACAAATGAAACCGATAACTCTACCGATACGCTTTTTTGGCAACATCCATGTAATCCACTCGTGACGCCGGTGAGTGATCGTGGGATGCAATTTTGGTGCGATACAAACGCGACGAAAACGAATGATGGAAGTAACGTGTGTTATTGGACGCAACCAGGAGTGATTCCAACGCTCGCGGTAACTTGCAGGGTAGGTAACTGCGTATACGAAGAGCAAACGATGGCAAATGAAAATTGGTGTTCTTTGGAGGAAACGGTTCCAGTGTATTGGACAGGCGATGCATTGACGCGCGCATTCATGCTCTTGTTCGTTTCCGCAATAATAGCTGGGATGGTGATGTACGTCCTCAGGGAGCGGAAGCAAAGGTACAACGAAGAAGAAGATGAGGAAGAATCGGACCGCATCGTCAGAGATGAAGATTTGAACACAGAAGCACTTCTGAATGACTCTGCCGCATATTCAGACGACGGATACAGCTCTGTAAATAATGAATCATCGTCGTCGTTGAGCAGTGATGAAGATGAGGATGAGGATGGGAAGCAAGACGAATGCAATGACAAGGAAAGCTTGGAAGAAAAGAATGGCGAGAGACGGAAAACGAAAAAAAATCGAGCAAGAAGGAAGAAGAGTAGAAGAACGTCGTCGTTATCGACGCAAGTAACGCAAAGGACATCGAAAAATACTATAATTCTTTCGTGGCGTCATCTTTTTGTCGACGCGAGTGTTAAAAGCGATAAGAAAAAGAGCACGAAACGCATTTTAGGGGACGTTTCCGGAATGGCTGGACCGGGAGGCGTCTTTGCGGTATTGGGGCCAAGCGGTGCGGGTAAATCAACACTCATAGACACTCTCTCAGGACGCACGCCACCCGATAGGAACGTTAGAGGTGCGATTTATTTAAACGGACAGGTTGCCTCAAACGTCGGTTTGCGCGCTGCAAGTGCATGCGTGACCCAAGACGATGTTTTACCTGGCACGAGTACAGTTTGGGAGCACTTGTTGTTCCATGCTACGCTTCGTATGCCGAGCGGTACATCTACGAAGGCTCTCCGTCGTCGCGTCGGGCAAACAATGCGCGATTTTGCCATCGAGAAACTTGCCGACTCTTTGAT
>Ga0255756_1002090_pt1 | contig 21866 bp, 15 predicted proteins | sample 011ome_20_FD_179956 | JGI IMG/M metagenome (GOLD analysis project Ga0255756, IMG submission 179956) | Coastal salt marsh microbial communities from the Groves Creek Marsh, Skidaway Island, Georgia - 011509CT metaG (version 2) | ecosystem: Environmental > Aquatic > Marine > Intertidal zone > Salt...
GTACGTGTAAATGCCATCTCCATCATCATCGTTCATGATTTCACCAGGGAAGCCCCATCCATTCAATGAACCACCAAAAATCGTAACGTTCCCAGGGACGGCTACGGAGTTCATGTTGACTTGGAAAGTAACGGAAGCTTCAGAGACTGATGCACATGTTCCATCTGTGCTGCATTGTCCAAAGCAAGTAGAAATGGTTGTTGGCCCTGTAATCGTTGGCAGAAAGCGATCATTGTAGTTATCAGGATCGCCGCAAGGCAGGCCGGTAAGGTTTTCCTTGCATGACCAATCTCCACAAGCACCGTTGGTGAATGTGTAGTGGCTCGAAAACCCTTCATCCAACATCAACGTGATGCTATAAATGCCGTCCCCGTCAGGATCTGTCATCTCATTATCGCCTGGGTTTCCGAAGTTGCCGCCACCCGCGAGGTAAACACCAGTTTCTGCGACAGTCTCGTTGGCCATGTTCACATTGAATGTGACTTCATGCTCTGGAATTTCCACGTCGCACGAAACGCATTCCCCGTAGCAAACCAAATTCGTGGTTGCGCTCTCTGATCCCATCAGAAATGAACGGTTTCCATATTCAGGCGTCGCACAAGCTGAAGGTACGGTTTCTTCGTATCCCCATCCCGGTCCGTTCATATACTTCCACTGCACCAGTGTGCCAGGAACAACACCCATCGCTGTGTACGTGTAAATGCCGTCACCATCATCATCCGACATGGCTGTGAAATCCCAAGCGATGAAATCACCTGCGATGTAAACCCCAGCCGGATTGGCTCCAACCGTATTCATATCCACTTGGAAGGTCAAATCGACCGGAGTTCCTGGATCGGAGCAAGTCTCATCACATCCAAGCGGGCACATATTGATCGTCATATCATCCGCTCCTACGGTGAAATGCCAATTGTTCGTTCCAGGCAAAGCGCAAGGCAAGCCTGCAGCGTTCCAAACCGTACCCCAACCGCCATAGCCGTCAGCTGGACCTGAACCTGCAACAACGTACTCAATTGCAGCTCCTTCAGCCAACTCAATTGAACCTGTCCAAACGTTATCTCCATCATCGTCTGCCAAAGGCACACCCCACGCTCCCCATGAATTCCAGTTACCGTTAACTGTAGCTGCGTCGAAGTCAGCATTGGGGAAGCCGGTGTAGTTCAAATCAACATTGAATGTCACCAATGACGTTTGTGCTTGTGCTGTAAAAACCACAAGGCATGTAGTAATGAAAGCTAAAAATTGTCTCATTTTAGTTGAAATTATTCTACGAAACCCGCTTAACTTCCATTGAGTTCGGGATTTTCGTCGGCAGAAATATACGGAACAAATTGTGTATTCCCAACACGATTGGCTAAAATCGTCGTTTGGAAGTACCTAAAAAGCACGATTGGGGTAACAGTATTTTAATCTCATTCTAACGACCCATCAATGCACACTCCGATCAACAATTACGAGTGAAAGAGCGGCCAAAACACAGCTCAATCCGGCAATTAGCATGGTATACGCCGGTACACCTCCAAAAAAGAAACCATTCAAAAAATTGATTCCACCCACGGCCGCAATGATTTGCGGAATGACGATGAACATATTGAAGATGCCCATGTAAATGCCCATCTTATCGGATGGAACCGAACTTGATAGCATGGCGTATGGCATGGACAAAATGGAGCCCCAAGAAATGCCAATCAAAGCAAAACACCATTTCAGGGTACTGGCGGTATCCGGACCCAATTGCAACATCCAAGCAAATCCAACTCCACCCAACAACAAAGACACTCCATGCACCAATCGTCGATTGATTGTGAATCGGTTAGTGTAAAACGCCAACAAGAGCGCAAAGGCCATCGAGCTCAACCCATACACCCCCATCGCACTTGAAACGGAATTCGCTGCCTCGTTATATGCAGCGTTTGCCGCTGCAAAACCCTCAGCTCCAGGCAACGGATTCGGGGCAGCAAAAACATGCTCTGTCAATGCTGGCGTTGCAAATGACCACATCGTGAAGAAAGCGAACCAACTAAAAAATTGAACCAAACCCAGTTGCGCCATGACTTTGGGCATGCCGACAATGGACTTAAAAATTTCTTGGATGCCTGCCACAAATCCTTTCGAAGCCTCACGTTCTCGCTGAAATGCCTCCAAATCATCCGGAGGATCTTCATCGGTGGTCCAAACCGTGATGGCGATGGTAACGAGGAAAACTGCAGCGCCAATGGCAAAAGAGTAAAAGACTGAATCAGGAATTTCGCCGGCTGGCGCTTCATTCTTCGCCCCGAGCTGGGTCACCATCCACGGCAGATTCGACGCCACCCACGTTCCGATGCCGATGATAAGTGTTTGTAGGACAAAACCAAAGTTCCGCTGATCCTCAGGTAATTTATCCGCAACCAAGGCTCGGAACGGTTCCATGCTGATGTTGATCGACGCGTCCAATACCCATAACAAACCTGCAGCCATCCACAGAGCGCTGCTGTGTGGCATGATGAATAAAGCAGCAGAACTCAGGATGGCACCGATCATGAAATAAGGCCGACGTCGCCCCCATCGCGGACTCCACGTGCGGTCACTCCAATAACCAATGATCGGCTGAACCAACAGACCGGTAAGTGGCGCGGCTATCCACAAACCCGGCAATTCTTCCGGGGTGGCTCCCAGGGTTTGGAAAATTCTGGACATGTTACCCCCTTGCAATGCAAATCCGAATTGAATTCCGAGAAATCCAAAACTCATGTTCCAGATTTGCCAAAATGAAAGCCGTTTTTGATGGGTACCCATGTCTTCTGATTTTGACTCTAAAATACTACTTCGTGTCAAAGTAACACCTTCAGATTTATGAACAAAAAAAAGCACCGAGCGTGAACCCGGTGCTTTTCTTCGTTTTCAAAAATTCGTTATTCTGGGCAAGGGTAGCTATACGCAGCCAAGAATTCAAGCAAATCACCTGAACCAATCAGACCGTTGCCATCCGCGTCAAATGGACAATTGTCCTCTGCCGTGATTTCACAGGAGCCATCGTCCACGGTTGCGTTCGGTGCATAATTCGATGCCTCCGGATACGTGCAACCCAATACATCATAGACGCACGATGCGTCGTCCACCAATGCCAGCGGGCAGTAATTACTGGCCGATTCATCGGTACAACCTTCGAACGAGCAGCTTCCGTCATCAAATGATGCCAATGGATTATAGTTCGCTGCATTCGGGTACACACATCCACCTGCAATACAGGAACCGTCATCCGTGTTGGCTGTAGGATCATAGTTCTCAGCATTGGGGTTGGTACATCCCAAGAATTCGCAGGAACCGTCGTCATCCGTAGCGTCCGAATCATAATTATCCGCATCAGCATCGGTACAACCCGGGATTTCCAGTTCATCACAGATTCCGTCATCATCCGCATCATTTACGCACTCACCCGCACAATTGTAGTACGTTTCAGGGTAGTCACATGATCCGTCGTTGGTGTTCGCTTCAGGGTCGTAATTGCAAGCCGCCGAGTCTGTACAGCCGAGGAATTCGCAAGAACCGTCGTCATCCGTTGCTGCTGAATCGTAGTTATCTGCATCGGCATCGGTACAACCCGGAATTTCCAATTCATCACACACACCATCACCATCGGTGTCATTTACGCATTCTCCATCACACGTATAGTAGGTTTCAGGATACGTGCACTCACCCGATTCAACTTCTGCGGCCGGATCGTAATTACAAGCTGCAGGGTCCGTGCACCCAAAGGCCAAGTCAGGGAACACCAATGTTTGGTTGAATGCTTGCGGGTTACTTCCATTCTGAGCGCGATACTGCAGGTTGACAGAGAGACTTACTTGACCGTTGGTGGTCAATTGCGCTATCAACACTTGACCGTTATCGTCTGGGAAAGCGAGCGGCTCCATGTCTGGAAGCACAAACCAACTGCCCCCCAATGCATTGTCTATGGCAAAGTCTCCTCCCGCCTCGAACGCGGTAGCAGCCCCATCAACACCTACCGTAGACAGGTTCACATTGCTATTCTCTCCACCGATAGTAAACCAGCTATCGTAAACCACATCCGGATCAATCAAATCGGCAAAGGGGTTGATTTCACTGGCAAACGCTCCACCGATCGCATTTTGGTAGAAGGCTGAAGTGGAGGAAATTTCCATCGGGTTGCCATCTTGCGCAAAAATCGCAGTGAGTTGGTCCGCCGGATTTGAGAAATTCGCATAAACCCGGAAGGTGCGCATACCCGCCTCAGGCTCGTTTTCCGCAATCAATTCGTACGACAAACCTTCATAGCTTGGTTCTGGGTAGTCACAAGTCCCATCATCAAGGACTGCGGCGGGGTCATAATTCGTTGCTTCAGAATCGGTACAACCCGCTCCAATCACATCCACTTGTGGGAACGTCAATTCCAACCCTTCGATTTCAACGGACTCGTCGTTTTCATCGCGAATCTGCAAGTTGAACAAGGCATCCGTCAGCCCATCCGTGGTGATCTGAGCCAAAAGCACTTTACCGTCTACAGGAACCGCTTGGGTCGTAGCACCCGGGATCAAAAAGATGGATCCACCGAGGAATGTGTTCACATCCAATGCTCCTCCATCTTCGAAAGCTGGGAAGAACGCATCCATTCCAATGGAGTTGGACTGGTCGTCCATTCCCGGTGCTGCGCCGATGGCCATCCAAGAGTCAAATTCCAATGAAGGGACGACAGCGAAGAAAGCAGGATTGATTCCACTTGCCATCGGTGACCCCATTTCATCTTGGTAGAAGGATGTTGAAGGAATGACCTGCCAAGGCGCGGACTCTGTGCCATATACCGCAGTGACTTCGACGTTGTCGGATGCAAAATTGGCGTAAATCCGGTAGGTTGTTGTGCCTTCGACCCCGTCTTCGGCATACACTTCGTAAGTCAAAGATTCGACCAATCCATCCAACCACTCACAGGTGCCGTTGTCGGTGATTGCCTCAGGATCATAGTTGTCTGCTGTTTCAGACGTGCATCCGAAGACTTCCAATTCATCGCACAAACCGTTTTCGTTGACGTCGTTGACGCACGTGCCGTCGCAGTTGTACAATTCATCCGGGTACGTGCAAGAATCGTCATTGTCTGTTGCGGAAGCATTGTAGTTACAAGCTGCCTCATCCTGGCAACCCGGAATTTCCAATTCATCACAAACTCCGTCGCCATCGGTGTCTTGGAGACATTCTCCATCACAGTTATAGTACGTTTCTGGGAAGTTGCCTTCGCAATCGCATGCACCCTCTGTAATGCCGTCACCTCCGCAGACCCCACATTCATCGAGTTCGGCACAAGAGCCGTCTTCGACATTGGCCGCAGGGTCGTAGTTGCATGCAGCAAAATCGGTGCAGCCTTCGACCACAGCTTCGCCGGAACACGTGCAATCCGATCCATAAACATCATTGATCGTCATGCTGTCTCCGTCATCACAAGCATCGCCTGGATAGGTGCAGCTTCCGTCATTGGCCATCGCGTCTGCGTCGTAATTGCACGCCTCGCTGTCGGTACAACCTGCCCCTTCTGCCGGGAATGTGATGGTAAGTCCCTCGGTGTTGTAGCTATTGCCTTGCAAATCATCATATTGGAAATTCATCACCAAATCGACGACTCCATCCGTTGTCAGCTGAGCCACAAGTACGCGGTTGTCATCGCCGGCTACAGCATCAGCCGATGCGCCTGGTACGACAAACCACGATCCCCCGACGAATGTATCGATGGTAAACCCTGACCCGTTGTTGAATCCGTCATAATAAGGTTCCATGCCCACCGAACTCACACCACCTGAACCGTTCGTGTCAGCAGAACCAATAGTGAACCAGCTATCAAATTCTACTTCTGGGAAGGCAGGGAAAAATGCTGGATTGATGAATTCGCCGTAATTCGACCCCAAAGTTGAGTTGAAAAAGTTCGTCGTGGTCAACACACTCAACGGTGCATTTTCATTTCCACCCACTGTACCGTACACGGCAATCAGCTCATTGGTCGGGGCATCAAATGTTGCATACACCCGGTACGTCGTTCCGTACGCGGATGTGGCATGCACTTCCACTTCGATACCTGCTGGTCCCGTGGGTACCAATTCGCCTTCGCAGGAGCAATCGGCTTGGTACACATCGTTCAACGTATTGTTGTAACCATCATCGCATGCATCTCCAGGGAAAACGCAAGATTCATCTGAAGCTTCGGCCAGTGGATTGTAATTGCAGGCAGACGTTTCCATGCATCCGAAAACGATGTCCACACCGGCGCACAAACAGTCGTCCCCAATCACATCTCCTCCAGTACCAGCGTCACCATCATCGCAGGTGTCACCTACATAAAAACAACTACCATTGTCGACATTGGCAGCGTCATTGTAGTTGCAAGCAGAAGCTATTGTACAGCCTTCAACAATGGCTTCACCCGCACATCCGCAATCCGCGTCGTACACATCGCCAATGGTCCCCGTATCACCATCATCGCAGGCATCGCCGGGATAAACACAGTTTCCATCTGACACCTCTGCCGTAGCATCGTAGTTGCACGCAGTAGCGTCCATACATCCCGAAGGCACCTCTGGGAAGGTTGCTGTAAGCCCGGTCGTATTGTATGAATTGGATGCCTCATCATCGTATTGGAAATTCAAAACCACAGTGACAACACCGTCGGTGGTCAACTGCGCAACCAACACTTTATTATCATCCCCCGCAATTGCGTCCGGATTCGAACCCGGCACCACAAACCACGATGCACCAAGGAAGGTGTCTACGGTAAAACCCGAACCGTTGTTGAAGCCCCCATAGTAGGGCTCCATGCCTACTGAACTCACACCGCCGCCACCATTGGTGTCTTCAGTTCCAATGGTAAACCAACTATCATATTGCAACTCTGGGAACACTCCAAAAAACAACGGGTTGATGTCTTGTCCGTAATTCGAACCAATTTCGGGGTTGTAAAAATTCGTGGTTGTTTCAATGGTCAGTGGCGCATTTTCAGCCCCACCAACCGTACCATATACGGCAATCAATTCGTTCGTGGGCGCGTCGAACGTTGCGTAAACCCGGTAAGTTGTCCCGTATTCTGATGTCGCATAGGTAACGACGTCAAGACCCGCAGGACCGGTAGGCACGAGTTCGCCTTCACAACCACAATCTGATTGGTACACGTCGTTCACGGTGTTTCCCAACCCGTCATCGCAAGCATCACCAGGATAAGCGCACGAGCCATCCGTCGCCTCGGCATCAGGGTTGAAATTACAAGCCGCCGAATCGGTGCAACCAAAAACGATGGCCGTTCCAGCACACTCGCAATCCTCTCCGTAAACATCACCCCCTGTCGTATCGTCGCCGTCATCACAACTGTCTCCAATGTGATAGCACGATCCATCATCCGAATTGGCCTCGGGATTATAATTACATGAAGAAGCTGACGTACAACCTGATACGAGCGGCTCTCCCACACATGCGCAATCCGCATTGTAGGCATCATTTACCGTATTCGCATCGCCATCATCACACGTTTGGAATGCATAGTAGCATGACCCATCATCAGCTTCAGCTGCAGAATCATAGTTGCACGCTGTATCATCCGTGCAGCCTAACGACGCTTCCGGAAACGTAGCCGTCAAACCGATGGCTGAAGATGTATTTCCATTGACGTCATCGTACTGGATATTCAAGGTCACGTCAATGATTCCTGTTGATGTCAACTGCGCCACCAGTACGCGGTTATCGTCCCCGGCCACAGCATCCGCTGATGATCCTGGAATTACGAACCACGAAGCGCCTGTGAAGGTGTCCACAGTGAATCCATCACCGTCATTGAAAGACAATAGGTAAGGCTCCATCCCAACTGAACTGACCCCTCCAGATCCCGTATTGTCTGCTGATCCTATGGTGAACCAACTGTCAAAGCCAATTTCCGGGAAAACGGCAATGAACGCCGGGTTTATATCCTGCGCAAAGTTTCCTCCAAGCGGTGTGTTATAGAAAGAGCTCGTGGTCAGGATACTCAGCGGAGCCGTTTGTGCACCTCCTACCGTGCCGTAGACAGCAACCAATTCATCGTCAGGTGCATCAAAAGTCACGTAGACCCGGTAGGTCGTGCCGAACTCTGACGTGGCCTGCTCTTCATATTCAATGCCGACAACATTGGACATTGCCGGTGTCATAATCAATCCGGCAAGCAGGGTCAATACAAATTTTTGCATGGAGAAACAGATTACAGTTATCAATCGTTGTGAATCTGCAAACTACGATTCGCGCGACGAATGCGCAACAAAATCCCTACTCCCGTCAACTCAACCTTTCAGCATGAGAATCAATGCCGCGGTGCTGCTGTCGTGAACCACGCCGGATGGCGATTCCGACCAATCGCTGATTACGTTTTTAGCCAGCACTTTACCCAACTCCACTCCCCATTGATCGAAACTGCATACGTTCCACAACAACCCTTGCATGAAAATTCGGTGCTCATAGAATGCAATCAATGCGCCGAGCGAACGCGGACTCAATGCATCGAGCAGCATAAACGTTGACGGACGATTGCCTGCAAAAACACGGTGAGGCGCGATTTGGTTGACGACGTCCCTTGCTACCCCGTTTGATTCCATCTCCTCTTCCACTTGTTCACGGCTCCTTCCGCACATCAAAGCTTCCGCTTGAGCGATGGCGTTCGCCAACAATTTTCGATGGTGGTCAACAAATTTCGACATCGGGGTCTTCACTGCAATAATATCCGCCGGATGAACCGTCGTTCCTTGGTGCAGTAATTGATAAAAAGCGTGTTGTCCATTGGTGCCCGCTTCTCCCCATACCACAGGACCTGTAGCATGCTGGACCGGATGACCGTCACGCCCCACGTATTTTCCGTTGCTTTCCATATCGGCCTGTTGTAAGTATGCAGGAAAGCGGTCTAAATCTTGCGCATAGGGCAACACCACGTGGGTAGGAAAACCCAAATACTCGCGGTACCAGATCCCCAATAAAGCGCTAATCAATGGAGCATTGTTACGCGCAGCGGCTTCTGCGAAATGGCGATCCATCCCACGAGCACCCGCCAACAATTCGCGAAAGGCTTCGCCCCCAACCGAGCAGGCAATGGCGAGCCCAACCGGGCCCCACAGGCTGTAGCGCCCCCCTACCCAATCGGCAAAACCGAAAATGCGATTCGGAAGCACGCCAAAATTTTCCGCCGCGGGAACGTTCGTAGAGACGGCAGCAAAATGATCTCCAATCGCTTCCACCCCTCGGTGTTCCACCAACCAGTCCCTTGCCGCTTCGGCATTGGCCATGGTTTCTTGGGTGGTGAAGGTTTTGCTGACCACGATGAAGAGCGTTTGCTCAGGCTTCACTTGATCAAGCACGGATTCCAAGTGCGCTCCATCGACATTGCTGACAAAATGCAACTGGGGACCTCCTTTTCCGGCTGCTCGCAATGCCTTCGTCACCATTAAAGGCCCCAAATCCGACCCCCCGATGCCGATGTTCACCACGTCCGTGATTCCTTCGGTTTGACGGACCTCATCCGCGAATGTTAGCATGCGATTTCGGGTCGCCAACACTTCTGCCATCACCGGTTCTCCGTCAACCTGAAAAGGGTCTTCCTCTTCACCGCGCAAAGCCATGTGGAGGACGGCCCGAGACTCCGTCTGGTTGATCTTGCTTCCTCCAAATAATTGACGGACTCCATCTTGCCAATCAGCCTCTTCGGCCAATTCGAATAGCGCTTCCATCACCTGAGGAGTCACCCGATGTTTGGACCAATCAAAGAATATCCCCTCGGTCTCTTGACTCAACCAAGCTGTCCGTTTAGAATCCTCTTTGAATAATTCCAACAGGTGGCGTTGGCCATCGGTTTGTGCAAGCGCCAACAATTTCTTGTGGGCAGCAGAATCCCGCAACGAAAATGGTTTCAGCATGTCCTCAGGCGTTGCGGTTCACGCAATTCAAGTCTTCAAATGCTTGCTTCAATCGGTCGACAAAGGCGGTTTCTGCCTCGCGCAACCAAACGCGCGGATCGTATTTCTTTTTGTTTGGAACATCAGCCCCTTCCGGATTGCCAATTTGCGTCTTCAAGTAGTCGATATTGCCTGTGATATAATCACGCACGCCACTCAAAAATGCCCATTGCATATCGGTGTCAATGTTCATCTTGATGGCTCCGTAAGAGATGGCCTCACGGATTTCATCCACAGTCGAACCGCTGCCGCCGTGGAACACAAAATCAACAGGGTTCGGAGACGTCCCAAATTTGGTTTCGATGAACTTTTGGCTGTTGTCGAGGATTTTCGGCGTTAACGAGACGTTACCCGGTTTGTACACGCCATGGACATTTCCAAATGCGGCTGCAACAGTGAATTGATCACTGATGGCCTTCAACTCCTCATAGGCATAAGCTACCTCTTCCGGCTGGGTGTACAATTTGCTGCTGTCCACGTCGGTATTGTCCACACCGTCTTCCTCCCCTCCCGTAACGCCCAATTCGATTTCCAAAAACATCCCCAAAGGATGCATTCGCTCGAGGTAGGTCTTGCACGTTGCGATGTTCTCCTCAATGGGCTCTTCGCTCAAGTCAATCATGTGCGAAGAGAACAACGGACGACCCGTCGCTTCAAAATGCTGCTCACTGGCATCCAAAAGCCCGTCAATCCATGGTAACAATTTGCGTGCACAGTGATCGGTGTGCAAAATGACCGAGACCCCGTAAGCTTCAGCCAGGGTATGAATGTGGTGAGCACCTGCAATGGAACCCAAAACCGTATTCTCTTGATCATCCAACTTCAGCCCTTTCCCCGCGTTAAACGCAGCACCGCCATTCGAGAACTGAATAATGACCGGTGAATTCAGGTCTCGAGCTGTCTCCATAACCGCGTTGATGGAATTGGATCCAATCACATTCACCGCAGGAAGGGCGTAGCCGTTTGCTTGGGCATCTTGGAAAACTTCACGCACCTCTTCTCCCCAAAGCACGCCGTGTCGAAACTTTTGACTCATTTTGTTTGCATTTGGGGCACAAAACTAATGGCCACAAGCGAGAGTTCCCGTTTTATTCCGATGGAAATTCCAGCCGTTGACCGGCTTCTGTCGACGACAACAATTCCAATGATTGCCTTGCCCAAGTCGCGGCTTCAGAATTGGGGTGCACTTCGATGACCTGTTCATAGGTCTTCCTCGCTTGTGCCCGGTCGTTCAGTTCAACCTCCGCAATAAATCCGACCAAAAAAGCACAGACCGAACGCTTCTCGTATTCGCCGTAATGGTCGTGCACGTCCCGGAGTTGTGTCATGGCTTCTTGAAATCGTCCTGCAGAACGCAATAGGTCCGCGCGCCGGAACAACATCTCTGGGGTTTCATCTGCGTCGTGACAAGCATTTGCAAATGCTGCGTAGGCACGCATGAGCTCGGCGCGAATATCGTCTTGCACGGCATTTCCGTCCTGCGCGAAGAGCTGATCTTCCAACTGCTCAATTTCCTTCTTTCTTTGTTCACAGCTCAGATCTCCCGACCCACAACCTAGCTCGAGGACAAGCAAAACCATCATGCTGAAAAACGATGCTTTTCTCATCGCTTTTTTGTTGCTGGAAATTTCATCCTGTAATCTGCTGGAACCTTGCCCAGTCCAATGTCCCTCAACTTCCCGTGTAGCAAACGGCGCCGCATAGGGTTCAAGTGATCGGTGATCAAAACGCCATCGAGGTGATCGTTTTCATGCTGGACGATTCGGGCCGCTAAGCCCGTTAATCGCTCTTCAACCAACTCCCACTGTGCATTGTAGTATTCCACCGAGATGGTCTCTGGCCGCTCCACCCCTTCTCGAATGCCCGGAATCGACAAACAACCTTCCTCCATCTCAGAATGCGCTTCCGAAGGATCAAATAGCACCGGATTGATCATCACGCGCTTGAAGTCTTGACAAGAGGCATCCCCCTTCTCCCCTTCAGCAAAAGGCGTTCCATCACATACAAAAAGCCGAATCGACAGCCCCACTTGCGGTGCAGCAAGACCCACTCCGTCTGCTTCGTACATGGTTTCCCACATGTTATCAATGAGCTCCGACAAGCCCGGGTAATCCTTTTCGACGTCAGATGCTTCTGTTTTCAATACTGCATCTCCATATGCTACGATGGGTAGAATCATGCGGCAAATTTAGGACACAGAATCGCCGCTCAACTTCCTACTTTTGCACCATGAAAATGCTCGACCCCATTCCAGAGGCCATAGCAGCCATTCAACGCGGAGAGGTCATTATTGTGGTCGATGATGAGGATCGTGAAAACGAGGGCGATTTTCTCGTTGCAGCCCGTCACGCGACCCCGGAAGTGGTCAATTTTATGGCGACGCACGGACGCGGATTGATTTGCGCACCGTTGATTGAAGAGCGTTGCGATGAGCTGGAACTGGAATTGATGGTTCCTTCGAACAATGCCGCTTTTGAAACCCCCTTTACAGTTTCTGTGGATTTGCTTGGGCATGGTTGCACCACGGGCATCAGCGCACAGGACCGTTCGAAGACCATACAAGCCTTGATCAACCCGGAAACCCAACCCCATGAATTGGGGCGCCCCGGCCACATCTTCCCTTTACGCGCTCGACGCGGCGGGGTTTTAAGACGCCCGGGGCACACGGAAGCAGCCATTGATTTTTCACGGCTAGCAGGATTCGAGCCTGCGGGCGTCATCGTGGAGATCATGAACGAAGATGGCACCATGGCACGGCTTCCGGAATGCCGAGAATTGGCGAACAAGTTCAACCTGAAACTCGTCTCCATCGCCGACCTTATTGAACACCGGCTTCAAAACGAAACCTTGATCGAACGGAAAGCAGAGGCGGAAATCCAAACAGCTTTCGGCCCTTTCAACGCGATCATCTTTCAACAATCCACGAATGATGTCGAACATTTGGCGTTGGTCAAGGGAACATGGAATGAAGATGACGAAGTACCCATCCGGGTTCACAGTACGAGTATGCTAGGCGATGTATTCCAAATTACCGACTTCGGCAAGGGCCCCGCATTGCATGCGGCCATGGAAAAGATGGAAAAGATTGGACAGGGGGCCATCATTTACATCAATAAACTGCGGAAAGGAGGCGGATTACTTGACGAACTTCAAGCCTATCAAAAACGAGCCGGAACCTCCCAACCTTTTGTTGCGCCTATGGATTCAAAAGATTATGGCATCGGAGCCCAAATCATCCGGCAATTAGGCATTCGAAATTGTCACGTGCTCACGAATTCGGAGCGCGCACTCGGGCCCATTGGATATGGGTTGACCATCACGAAGGTGTCCAATTTGGACATCTGATCCATTGGACCTTCCGCTTCGTCTTTTAGTCATCCTGTGCGACAGCAAAATTGTTCCATAAAAAAAAGGGACAACGCCCCTTTTTTATTGACAATCCGATGGATTGATCGACTAGCGCATCACTCAGACGCCTCGTCGTTGGATTTCTTGTTGAACTTTTGGTACTTCTGGCGGAACTTATCAATTCGTCCAGCGGTATCCACAAACTGGGCTTTACCCGTGTAGAAAGGGTGTGATTTATGGCTAACCTCGACTTTCACCAATGGATACTCGTTGCCATCTTCCCACTGAATGGTTTCTTTGGTCGCAGCCGCAGAACGACTGAGGAAAGCGTATTCGTTTGACATGTCTTTAAAGACAACCAATCGGTAATTCTCGGGGTGGATTCCAGTTTTCATCACGTAAATTATGTTCCCAAAAGGGCGGCAAAGATAGCGTATAAAGCGAGAAATTCAAACACTCGCATTTTTTAACGACTCCCTGTCAATAACCAATTTCACTTTCCCGTTATACACCCAGATGCTACACGATGTTTGTAGTGGTTTTAAGTGAGTTTAGCACAAGCTAAGCATCAAGTGATAATTTGGTTAAGTTGGTCCTGTCCCAGAACGCTGGGACAGGACTATTTCTTTTACCCCTACCCCAACACCCAGCCGTCATCGCGTATTGATTGCCTCACAAACACATGTTGGAAAAAATACCGGATCTGCAGATTCCGATTCAACTGTGACGGTAGCTTGCTTCTATGTTGTTTTCGAAACACCTCGGCTGGCTCTTCTTGGGAATTGGCTTCTACCTGTCGCTGGGGTGGAGCGTAAACAATGCTGGGTTAGTCGAAGAGCATGACCTTCCCCAGTCCCTGGCAATTGGAGAATCGTTCACCGCCTCATGGAATATCGACATCAATCAAACATCTGGTTTTGCGCGTTTCCAGCTTGAATTTCCAAACGGAATTTCAGTCAATCCTCTTCAAGTGGACCAGGCTTCCTTTTCCTTCCAAGATGGAAAAGCGAAATTCATTTGGATCGAGATTCCGCAACAAAAAACCCTTCACCTCGAACTGCAGATTACAGCAACGGAAGATTTTGAAGGTGGCATTGTCACCCAATGGTTTTCATTCATTGAAAACGGAAGCAGGAAGGATGTTGAATTTGAACCACATCCTATCGCAAGGGCGAACAAAGAACGCACTATCCCCCCAATCTTCGATTCTGAATCGCTCGAAGTGCGTCGAAGTTGGAAACGCGATGAAAATGGCAACGCAGGCACCATGCAGTTGGTCATCCGAGGGTTTGAACCAGGACAATTTCTGAAAATTAAAGAGCTCGTTCCTGCGGAGGCTTCCATCACTCCCATGCTTGATGGTGAAGCGGACATCCGTGATCGTTTCGAATCTGAATTGGTTTACATCTGGCAGTCAGCGCCGGAAACGACTGAAATCCGTGTCTCGTACACGGTGCAAAACGAAAGCGCCAGCGAAATCCATGGAGTCATTTCTGCTGTCGTGCAAAGCCAAGCTATTGAACGCTTGATTCCAACCATTGAACCGCATCAAACTGCCCCGTCCAATCCAGCATCCACTGCTCAAGTAGAGCATGACATTGCATTTCGCGTGCAATTGCTCGCAACCCACGAAGATGCCTCTGTTACTCGGATCAAACGTGCATATGCCTACCCCGGTGAAGTAAGGCATGAATTGCACGGGGATTGGAATAAATACACAACTGGATATTTCCTTGAATACAGCGATGCCCGGGACAAACGCGTCGAGCTCCGAGCTCATCATTCGTTTCCTGGACCTTTTGTTACCGCCTACCGTGGCGATGATCGCATCACCGTGCAAGAAGCACTCCTGATTTCCCACCAAACTTGGATACCCTAGATGTCACGAATTAAATCAAATTGGAAATCGGCCATAAACGGTTACGAAACCTACCTCGCTTTAGAACGAGGATTAAGCTCCAATTCCATTGTAGCCTACCTGCGCGACATTGCCAAATTCAGGGATTATTGTGCGGAACATGAATCCGTATCCGATCCGGGATTGATCGAGATGGCGCAAATCGAACGCTATATGGGCTTCTTGTTCGATGAAGGCATCGCACGGAATAGCCAAGCTCGCATGCTTTCTGGAATTCGCAGCTTTTGCAAATACCTGCGATTGGAGAAGATCATGGATGGCGATCCGGTGGAATTGATTGAAACTCCCAAGCCTCAACGCAAATTACCCGATGTTCTCTCGGTAGAGGAAGTCAGCGCCGTCATCGGTGCCGTGGACCTTTCCCGAAGAGAAGGTGTGCGCAACAAAGCCATGCTTGAGGTATTGTATAGCTGCGGTTTGCGGGTAACAGAACTCTGCGAACTAAAGCTTTCCAAAGTCAACTTCGTAGACCGAGTTATTCAAGTCATTGGGAAAGGTGACAAAGAACGAATGATTCCAATTGGGTCCACCGCCTTGGAAGCCATCGATGATTACCTCGCGCAGTATCGTGCTGATATCATTCCCATGAAAGGGCATGAGGATATTCTGTTCTTAGGGCGTCAAGGCCGAGGATTAAGTCGTCAAATGGCCTTCACCATGTTGCGCAGGGTTGCCATACAAGCCAGCGTTCGGAAAACCATCAGCCCGCATACCTTTCGGCACAGTTTCGCTACCCATTTGCTGGAGGCCGGAGCCGATCTAAGAGCAGTTCAAGAAATGCTGGGCCATGCTCAAATTGCAACGACTGAAATCTACACGCATCTGGACCGCCGCTTTTTGCGGAGCCAAATCGACCAATTCCATCCAAGAAGCAATAAGAACGAGCAGCCAGCTTCAGAAAAAGCAAAAGAAAAGCATCCATAATGCGCTTGCACCTGATGTGTTGGGTCGGCGGATTACTGCTCGCCTCTGAATCCAATGGCATCGAAGTTGAAACGCTTCAATTTCTCAGCGCCAATGGAAAAGACACCCTTGCCTTGGATATTTACCGACCGGATTCCGGTGCAGCCTACGCTGGATGGGGCTTATTTTTTCTTCATGGAGGCGGATTCAGTGGAGGAACTCGAAATGATGCCCATTCTAAGGCATTCGCTGAGGCATTGGCCCGGGAGGGTTTGACCGTTGTTTCTTTGGATTATCGACTGCGACAAATAGGGCGCGGTTTTCATTGTGACGTTCCCATTGCAGATAAACGAGAGGCGATTGTGTGGGCCGCGGAAGATCTCCAAGCAGCCATCCAGACACTCGAATCGAATTTTCCCCAAGGAATCATCGTAAGCGGATCATCAGCTGGCGCAGAAGCCGCCCTATACGGCGCATATCACCAGCGCATTGAAGGAATTAAAGCCGTTATCTCCATCGCAGGTGCTATGGAACCCCTTGTCTCATTTTCGGCAATTCCCTTGCTCTGCTTTCACGGCACCTGCGACAATTTGGTGCCATTTTGTGAAGCCATTCATCACCACTGTCCGGAAAACTCGGACGGGGCTTTGATGCTTTGGGGAGGTGGAGCGCTAGCTGCAGTGCACGATCAGGTGGAGCTTGTGGCTTTTCGCAATGCCGGGCATGAACTGGCCAATTCCCTGCTCACGGATCCCCTTGCCATTGAAACGACCATCCGGTTTGTCCAAAGCATCATGGACAATCGATTCACTCCATCTTATCAAGAAATTCCATCGATCACCCCATGTACACTCAACCATTCCCCTGCATTTCCATGCGAATTTTAGGCTTGCTGCTCGCCTTCTCAATAGCTGTAGGATCTTCGGCCTTCGGTCAAAGCCCGGCAGATGACCGCGGATTCATCGTCCGAGTTGGTGACGATGTTCCTGAGTTCTCGTTGACCGATTTGGATGGAAAGAAACACACACCCGCATCATTGCGCGGCAAGACTTATGTGCTGCAATTCACAGCATCTTGGTGTGGCGTTTGCCGAAAAGAAATGCCTCATCTCGAACAGGACGTTTGGCAAGCATTCAAAGACCGCCACTTCATGCTCATCGGCGTTGACTTGGATGAACCGGCAGAGAAAGTGAGCGAATTTGCAGCTGCGACAGGCATTACCTATCCCATTGCCCCGGACCCTGCCGGCACCTTGTTTTATCAAATCGCTGGCCAAAAAACCGGCGTCACTCGAAATGTTGTGGTAAACGATCGCGGTGAAATCGTATTCCTCACACGACTTTTTGAAGAGGATGAATTCAGGGAAATGATCACGCTCATTGATCAGCTCACGCAGTGATCGGGTAAAGCGATTTCCATTGAGCGACTCCACCTTGAAGCACGTCTTCGGCACTTGCACCCGAGACGGGTTTCAAACCTAAATGTGAAAAAACATCGTTCAACGTCTGTTGCGGCTTGTGAATTTCGACGGGTGGTGCGGCTGTTTGCTTGGATAATTTATGACCAGCGGCATCCAAGGCGAGAGGCAAATGATGATAAACAATTTGACTGCCCCCTAGTACGGACTGCAGGTGCAGATGAGCCACGGTAGACAGCTCAAGATCAGCTCCACGGACGACATGACTCACCCCCATGGCCATGTCATCGACCACGTTGGCCAGATGATAACTGTAAATTCCGTGCGCGTTGCGCAAAGGGAAATCGCCGATGGCTTTGCTCAATTCATAGGAGCGGGAACCGAGGCCACGATCGCTCCATTCGATGCGTTCTTCCGTGACATCCAACCGAATGGTCCGGGTTGGAATATCCCTTCGGCGCTTACATGTTCCTGGGTAAACATCAAAGTCCTGTAAATCCTTTCGTGTGCATGCACATCCATAAGTTTTGCCCGCCTGAGTCAATTGTACTAAGGCATCCTCATAGGCCTCGAATCGCTTCGATTGATGGACCGCGCTGTCGTCCCAATACAAGCCGTGTGCTTCCAAGGCCCGCTGAATGGAATCTACGGAACCCTCAGCCACCCGTGGCGCATCCAAATCGTCTATGCGCAGCAACCATTTCCCGTCGTTTGCCCGAGCGTCAAGCCATGAACCCACGGCGGCAACCATCGACCCAAAATGCAACGGGCCGCTGGGTGTCGGCGCAAATCGACCAATGTAATCAGCCACGTACCAGTTTTCGATACTTCACGCGCTGTGGCCCGACATTGCCCAATCGCTTTTTGCGATTCTCCTCATATTCACTGTATGTGCCTTCGAACCAATAAACTTGAGAGTCGCCTTCGAAAGCTAGGATGTGCGTGCAAATACGATCCAAGAAGTAACGATCGTGCGAAATCACTACGGCACACCCGGCAAACGATTCGATGCCTTCTTCCAAAGCACGCAATGTATCCACATCAATGTCGTTTGTCGGCTCATCGAGCAGCAACACATTCGCCTCGGTTTTTAATGTCATCGCGAGGTGTAGTCTGTTGCGTTCTCCTCCTGAGAGTACACCGCACTTTTTTTGTTGGTCCGCACCGTTGAAATTAAACCGGGAAACGTAAGCTCGGCTGTTGAAGAGTTTACCGCCAATCTCCAATTGTTCGTTGCCTCCACTGATGACTTCCCAAACCGTTTTCTGAGGATCGATGTCTGCGTGTCGCTGATCCACGTAACCGATTTCGACGGTATCACCAACGCTAAAGCTCCCACTGTCCGGTTGCTCTTCTCCCATGATCATGCGGAACAGTGTGGTTTTACCCGCACCATTGGGCCCAATTACACCGACAATGCCCGCAGGTGGCAAATTGAAATTGAGGTTTTCGATAAGTAAACGTTCCCCAAAAGCCTTTTGCAATCCTGTTGCTTCGATGACTGCATTCCCCAATCGCGGACCGTTTGGAATCGGAATGGTCAATCGAGCGTCCTTTTCATTCGTCCCTTCCGCAAGCATTTGCTCGTAATTGTTCACACGGGCTTTGTTTTTTGCTCGGCGACCTTTCGGAGACTGACGCACCCAATCCAATTCCCGCTCCAATTCCTTCCGTCGTTTCGACTCTTGCTTCTCCTCTTGTGCGAGACGCTTGGACTTTTGCTCCAACCAAGATGCGTAATTCCCCTCATACGGAATGCCCTCTCCACGATCCAGTTCCAAAATCCATTTGGCCACGTTGTCCAAGAAATAACGGTCGTGCGTTACACAAAGGACTGTTCCGGGGTACTGCTCCAAATGCTGCTCCAACCAATCAATGGATTCTGCGTCCAAGTGGTTTGTTGGCTCATCCAAGAGCAACACATCCGGTTGTTGCAAAAGCAAACGGCACAACGCCACGCGCCGACGCTCACCTCCTGACAGCAGATCAATTTTCGCGTCATCCGGTGGACAGCGCAAGGCATCCATGGCTATGTTCAGTTTGGTGTCGAGTTCCCACGCATTCAAGGCATCAATTCGATCCTGCACTTCGGCCTGACGATTGATCAAGGCCTCCATCTTATCGGGATTGTTCAGGACCTCTTCGTCCATGAATTTGGCGTTGATTTCCTCGTATTCACGGAGTACTTCAACAATCTCAGCCGTTCCTTCTTCTACAATCTGACGTACAGTTTTCGACTCATCCAATTGCGGCTCCTGGGAAAGGTAACCCACCGTAATGCCCGGTGACCATGTCACATCACCGGTAAATGCATCATCCAACCCCGCAATGATGCGCATCACCGTAGACTTACCTGCACCGTTCGCGCCGAGAATTCCAATTTTCGCACCATGGTAAAAACCAAGGGTAACGTCCTTCAAGATGTGTTTTCCAGCAGGGGTCACTTTATTGACCTTGTGCATGCTGAAGATGACTTTTTTATCGTCTGACATATTCAATGATTGAATGAGGGTGCAATATTAAGCGTTATGGGAGATTCTCGCCCGCTCTTATGCTCGGTGCAGCTCGAGCACTGTGATCTCTGGTGGCATGCCCACACGGCCATGAAATCCCAAAACACCAAATCCTCGATTGACATGAAGGTGCTGACTTCCCTCCGTGTACAGCCCTGCCCATCGGTTGTATCGCCATTGGCTCGGCGACCACTTCACACCCAGCCATGGGATTTCAATTCCGAATTGCATCCCGTGTGTGTGGCCACTTAGTGTCAGTTCAATAGGTGCTGCGTTGTTCATCACTTGTTCTTCCCAATGCGTGGGATCATGACTCATCAGAATCGTGGGATGCTCTTCGCAACCGCTTCCCTCCATTGCACGAGGCAAGTCGCCATTTTTCCGAAATCCTCTCCCCCAGTTTTCAACGCCGATCAAGACCAATTTCGAATCTCCTCTCTCGAAGGTTACGTGCTCATTCTGCAATAAACGAAATCCCATTTCACCATGAATTTCACGCAATCGCACACGGCTAGCCTCCCTTTCTGACTCCTCAAATGGTCCGTAATCCGCGTAATCGTGATTCCCCATGACAGAATATTTCCCAAGCGGAGCCGAGAGGTTTGAAAATGAAGGAATCCAAGGCTCTGCTTCGTCGGCGTGGGTATTCACCAAATCCCCCGTGAAAAGAATCACATCCGCATTTAGACCAGCAATTCCTTCCAATGCGTCAAGTACCGGCTTCGGAGTGTTCGCAAAACTGCCCAAATGCGCATCCGAAAATTGGACCATGCGGAACCCTTCCCATGCTTCAGGCAGCCCTTTTATGGGCACCCGAACAAATTCAGTTCGGAAAGCATACTTGCCCCACGTTACGCCATAGAGAAAGCTACCAAAAGTCAATCCCGACGTCAGAATTCCAACATCGGTAAGAAACGATTTACGCGAAATGGGTCGTCCTGAACCTGTTACTGCAGTGCTCCCCCACTCCATCCCCGCTCGCACCAGTTCCGTCAGTTCGAAAAAGGCCAAAATCAATTTCGGCACAAAAACGGTGAAAAAGGAGATGGATAAGACGGATAACAATTGCGGTCGCGTGACCCTCCATGTTGGCCACATGAAACCGTTGATGATGAATCCAAACCACACCAACGCTGCAGCCAAAATCCACCAACGCTTAATCAAGAACCAATCGGGAAGGGTTCCCCACTTTCGCTGAATCAATCGAAATGCCAACCATTCCACGGCAGCCAGCAGCGATGCCATGAACAAAAAAGTCACAATCATTCGAGTAATGGAAGGCATCAGGAGCTTGCTTCAATTTTCCGTGCCAAAATTAACCTTTGGTCAACAGGGATAACCAAAGCAATTGCCCAATGTTTCAAAAAGCTACTCCATTTCCGCAGTCCAGCTGGCGGGATCTTGTGACGGATCCAACTTCTTCAGCCCCTGACTTGAAACCATGGTGACAGAAGCAATCATCCGATCGGTGATCTCCATGAAATCATGGGTAGCGACCAAGATGCCCCGTCCCAATTGCGCAGCATGCTCCACTTGATTCCAGAATCTTTTTCGTGCCAGTGCATCCAAGAAAGCTGTGGGTTCATCCAACAAAATCCAGTCGGTGCGTTGAAGAATACATCGTGCGAACATCACCCGTTGAGCTTCACCGTCACTCAATGTTGAAAGCGGCCGATCCCACCAAGATTCTTCTCCGAAGTCCTCCAGAACACTGCGTGCCTCGGCTACTTCACCCCCCAACAACTGCAGCACCTCTCCAACCTTCAATTCACTGGTTCGTGGCGGCGTGCTGTGAACGTAGGCCATGCGTTTGGCTCGCTCCTTAG
>Ga0255756_1002095_pt1 | contig 21831 bp, 24 predicted proteins | sample 011ome_20_FD_179956 | JGI IMG/M metagenome (GOLD analysis project Ga0255756, IMG submission 179956) | Coastal salt marsh microbial communities from the Groves Creek Marsh, Skidaway Island, Georgia - 011509CT metaG (version 2) | ecosystem: Environmental > Aquatic > Marine > Intertidal zone > Salt...
CGTCGCCCCGTAACCTCACACGTGCTTCAACATGAGATCCTGGACGTCCTTGAGGATGTCCCCGACGGTGCCGCGGTCCGGGAGCCCGCCCGCGAGCCCGTAGATGGGCGCCTTGCCGCCGTCCACCTTCCCCTTCCCGAGCGCCCTCGTCTCCTTCACCGCGATCGCGAGGTCGACGCACAGCTGGCGCACGCTCGCGACGTTCGCCGACGTGAGACACATGTGCAACGCCGGCGGCGCCTGCAACACGCTGAGATGCCACCCTTTCTTCACCATGACGTCGTTCACGGTGTAGATGTTTAAGCTCGGGTCGGAGCTGCCCCACGCGACGACCATGGAGACGTCCTCGCCGAGGACCTTCAGGCCGTCGATCTCGGACAGACCCGCGCGGAGCTCGTTCGCGCCCGCGATGACGTCGTCCGCGACGCGTTGGTACCCTTCCCTCCCCATGCGCATCAACGCCGCCCACGTCTGCGCGATGAGCCCGCCGCTGCGGCTCCCCGCCTGCGACGGCGATATGTACAGCCCGCCGGACCAGTCCATGACCGCGGTGTACTGGTACTGACGCAGCGCCGCGGAGTTATACAGCACCACCGAGGACCCCTTCTGCGCGAGGCCGTACTTGTGCGTGTCCACCGACATCGACGTGACGCCGTCCACGCGGAAATCGAACGGCTTGATCGACGACGCGAACGGGAGCACGAACCCGCCGAGGCACGCGTCGACGTGCAGGCAGCACTTCCTGCGCTTCGCGATCGCCGCGAGCGCCTGGACGTCGTCCACGGCGCCATGCGGGTACCCGGGAGTGGACGCGTATATCAAAATCGTGTTGCCGTTCACCGCGCGTCGCACCGCGTTGATATCCATCCTGAAGTTCTCGTCCACGCCCACGCGCACGAGCTCGATGCCGAAGTAGTCCGCGGCCTTGTACACCGCCGCGTGCGCGCTGATCGCGACGATCATCTCCGGCGCCTTGATCCCCCGGACGTCGCGCGAGTAATCCCGCGTCGCGCGAATCGCGGTGAGGATGCTCTGTGGGTCGTTCCATACGAGCGAACGTCGGGGTGGAGTTGAAAGGCGTCAGGTGGAGTTCAAAGGCGTCGAGGTGTGTCGGGATTGAAAGCGAGGGACCCTGGGCGGAGAGAGACGCCGGGCAAAGTCCTTAAGGATCGGCGTTCACCACGCCGACGCGGTCGTATGGGAACCAGCGTATAGAACGCGCCTCGGTCCCGCCGCTCGTCATGAGGCCGCACACGTTCGGGTTCGGTCCGCCGGGCGAGCACCCTAGCATCGTCGCGGTCATGTTGACGACCTCGTTCTCCATGCGCACGACCGCGGGGAACGCGTCGCCGTGCAGCGGGTTCGAATGCGCGAAGGACGAGTACACGGAGGAGAGCATCTTGAAGTGCGCGTCGTCCGCCATGTACACGGCGCCGGACATGAGCGACCCGGTCGGGGTCCACTCCAGGTCTTTTCGCTTCCTCTGCGCCGCCTCGACGAGGACCGCGTCCACGGACATGCCGTTCGCGGGGAGGGAGGTGAGGCGAGGTGGCTCCTTCGCGAGCTTCTTGGACATGTCGGCGTCCATCTCCGCGATCATCTTCCCTCGCTCCGCCGCGATGAGACCTTTAACGATCGGCAGCGCCTTGACGGACTCGAAGAAGAGCCACAGCGCGCCCTTCGTCCGGCACCTCTTGCGGAGGTCGAGGAGGTAGTAGAACGCCTGGATCGCGACCGTCGCGGAGACGCCCGCGCCGATGACGACGTACGACGGTCGCGCGTCGTGCAGACGCTTGTCCAGCGCGATCAGGTGGTCCGCGAGGAGCTTCAGCGCGGGCTCGAGGAGGGCCTCCATCCCGGGGGTCATCATCGCGGAGTACGCGGTCGTCATCGCGGAGGAGGACGACATCGTTTCGTCTGACGCGTCGTCTCGTCGCGCGCGTCGGATGTCGCGTGCGGGTCGCCGGGCGCGTGTGAGGGGAGGCCGCCGCGCCGCGTCGGCGTCGACCGATTCGCGTCGGCGTCGTCGACGACTTGACGACGTGTTCGAGCCACACGCTGCCGCGCGCTGATTCGTCGCGTGACGCGGTCGGCGCCGCGTCGTACGGCCAGACAGTCAGAATCGCGCGCGTACGTACTGTAACAACTTACGTTTTCGTACTACGCTTCGCGCCCGCGAGGCCGAACCGTCGGAGTTATTTTGTCGCCGTGCCGAGTTCGCTGTCACTCTCTCTCGCGCGACGCCCTCGCACGGTGCGTTCCCGGCCTCGCGTCGCGCGTCGCCCGCGAGATCATCTCACCCGACGCCGCGCTCGTTCGACCTCGCGGCGCTCGCGCGCGATACGACGTCGCGCGCGGCCGGAGGCGCCGTTTTCGGGCGGCCTCGACGGCGCCGCGCGATTTTCTCCCGCGGCATCTAACACCCCGCGCTTCTTCGTCCCTCTCTCGACGCAGACGACACCACCGATCATGGCTCGCGTCATCGCTTACGTCGCCCTCGCGCTCGCGCTCTGCGTCCTCGGCGCGGACGCCGCCGCCGTGGACCTCACGTCGAAGACCTTCGACAAGGAGGTCTTCGACTCCGGGAAGTCCGCGTTCGTGAAGTTCTTCGCTCCCTGGTGCGCGCGCGCGCCCCGCCTCTCGCGTCGCGATCGACGGATCGATCGTTCGCGGCGTCGCGTCGCGTCGCGCCCGGCGCGCTTCTCGGCGTGGATTCGCGGCGCGCGCCGAGACCTTCGCGCGTCCGCGGCGCGGTCGTCGTCGCGGCATCGCGTCGACGACGCCGCGTCGCGTCGTCGCGGGCGTCGATCCGGCGTCGCGATCGCGCGCGAAATCTCCGACTCGATCCGTCGAGGCGACGCGACGCGCCTGTTCGCCTCGAGAATCGCGTCGTTCGAACGATCGCATCGAACGATCGAACGATCGAACCCCCCCCCGGACGACTCGACTTCGCGACTGACCACCTCCCAAAAAACCGCTCTTCGCTCCCCTCCGCCCCCTACAGGTGCGGCCACTGCAAGGCGCTCAAGCCGGCGTGGGACAAGCTCGGGGACGAGCACAAGTCCAGCAAGACCGTCGTCATCGCCGACGTCGACTGCACGAAGGAGCAAGACCTGTGCCAAAAGTACGGCGTGTCCGGATACCCGACGCTGAAGTACTTCACCGGCGCGACCGCCGCCACGGGCGACGCGTACAACGGCGGGCGCGACTTCGACACCCTCAGCGCGTGGGCGAAGGATAACCTCGGCCCGTCCTGCGGCGCGGAGAACATCGACCTCTGCGACGACGACCAGAAGGCGGCCATCAAGGCGAAGATGGCCATGTCCGAGGCGGATCTGGACAAGGAGGTCGAGGGGTTCGAGACGGAGATGAAGACCGCGGAGACGGAGCTCGAGGAGCTGCTCAAATCGCTTCAGGCGCAGTACGAGGCGGGGAAGCAGAAGAAGGACGACGTCACCGCGGACGTGTCCCCGAAGCTCGCGATGCTGCGCTCGGTGAAGCGCGCCAAGGCGGCCGGGAAGACGGAGTTGTAAACTTCCGCCGTTCGATCCGGTCCGAACCCTCTCTCGAGGGAGCGCTCCGGTCGGGGGGGAGGCTGGCGAGGCGGGCCTCTGGAGGGAGGGGAGGACGATCGATTCGACGTCACGTGACGGCCGCGCGCGCGCGAGCCTGATTTGATCGATCGATCACGCATCGCGATCGACCGACGCGTCGGAACGCCCTCCGTCCGTCGCCGGTTTTCCCGCGCGAGAAACGCGACGAAAGAGACGAAACGAAACGAAAGAAACGAAAGCGTCGCGCTTCACTTCACTTCGCTTCGCTTCGCTTCGCTTCACTTCACCACGACGTCGACGCGCGCGACTCGAACGATGACCTAGCTAGACTACGCCATACATACTCTCACGCCGCGCTCCCCGCCTTCGCGCGGCCGCGACGGCGCCCCGCCCTCGTCTTCTCCCACCCCGGCTCCCTCCCGAGGAAGTCGTCCCAGCCGCGCCAGTCCCCTCGGCGCTTCCCGTACGTCAGCACCGGGTCGTACGGGATATCCTCCGGCTTGTACCCGGCTCGAACCCAACGCTTGTACTCCGAGGACGTCCGCGGCGCGGTCGTGGAGGGGTCGTAGGGTGCCCCCGCGCCGTCGTCGTCGCCGCCGCGCTGCGCGTCCCGCAGCGTCCGCATGTGCGTCCTGGAGTGGAGTTCAAAGGCGTCAGTTGGCGTTGAAAGGCGTCGAGGGTGGGGATTGAAACCGACGGGTGGGCGGAGAGAAACGCCGGCAAAAGTCCTTAAGGATCGGCGTTCGCCACGCCGACGGGGTCGTATGGGGACCAGTGTATAGAACGCACCTCGCGTCTTCGTACGACTTCATCCTGTCGCTCCGCCGTCGCAACCCGCGCGGCCGCTCGGGGGCGCCGAGGAAATCGTCCCACCCGCGCCACTCGCCTCTCTTGGAGTAGTACTCCGACGGCAGCGCGGGGATGAACCACGGTCTGCGCCCCGCCTCGCACCACTCGCGGAACCTACGCGCGGACGTCAGCGGCGGCGCGACGTCGTTGACTTTTTCGCGCATGTATCGCCGCGCGTCGTCGTACTTGAGCCGTCGCTTCCGCGCGCCGCCGGTGTTCGGGTTCGCCGCGTTCGGGTCGTGCAGCCCCGCGAGCTCGACGATCGACGCGCGGTCGTGTATTCGCAGCGCCCATCGCATGTCGTGCCGTCCGTGCGCGATGAGCTGCTCGTTCGTGGGCATGATGCGCGCGCCGTCGTGCAGCGCGGGAACGTCGTGCGCGCGGGCGAAATCTCGAAACGCCGCGGCGGCGACGGCGACGTCGGTCAACTCCGCCGCGCGGCTGTTTAGGAGGCCTAACCGCCGCGCGACGCGGACGAATCCGCCGTGCCACTTCACGCCCTGCACGAGATCCTCTCTCCCCGCCCCCGTCAGCGTCGCCGCGGTCGGCAACCGCCCGGGGGGTACATCGAGCTCTTCGCCAGCCTCTTCGAGAAATTCGAGCATCTCGCGTCGGAGCGTCGCGAACTGCAGCAAGTGTCTGTTCTCGCTCGTGCGCTTCTGCATCCACCCGAGCCTGCCGGCGACTTCTTTGTACCCGCCGTGCAGCAAGATGGCGTGATGCACGTCGTACCGCCGCGCCTCGAGCACGTCCGCCACGGACGGCATCACCGGCGCGTCCAGCCCGCCGCCGCTCGCCTCCGTCGGCGGCTCAAAGCTCAGCGCGCCGGAGATGTCGTTGTACCAAAAAATCTCCTCACTCTCCTCGTCCATCTCTTCGAACCAAAACGCGTGCGTGAGCTGAAGCAACGCGTCGCGCAGGAAGTCGATGTTCTCCCAGTACCCGTCCGGTTTGCGTTTGAACGTGAACCTGAGGGTCGTTCCATACGAGCGAACGTCGGGGTGGAGTTCAAAGGGGTCAGTTGGAGTTGAAAGGCGTCGAGGGCGGGGATTGTGAGCGAGGGGTGGGCGGAGAGAATCGCCGGGCAAACTCCTTAAGGAACGGCGTTCACCACGCGAACGCGGTCGTATGGGGACCAGTGTATGGGACGAACCCGAGCGTCACCGCGGCGGCGGCCGAGTCCCCCAGCGCCGCCACCCGCGTCGCGAGGTCCTCCCTCCCCGACCGCATCAGCGTCCGTCGCGACGGCATCCCGAGCTCCGTCGCGTTCACTCGCGCGCAGTACGGCAGCAAGTCGCGTCGAAGCGCCCTGATCTCGGACTGCCGGATCCCGAGGTCTAGGAGCCCCTCCGGCGGATCCATCACCAGCGCGGACGTCGATGGGTCCCACCGCGGGAATATCGACGGCACGAGCGGGACGAGGTGCGTCACGGGGAGGGCGTTGATCGCCCCGCCCGCGCCGGCGACGGCGCGCGCGCCCGCGATGCGCAACACGAGAGACATCGGCGGCGGCGCGCCGTCGGCTTCGGCGTCGTCGTCATCGTCGTCGCGCGACCCTTCCTCCGCTTCGCCCGCGTCCTCGTCGTCGTCCTCCTCGTCGCCGTCCCATTCGTCGTCGTCGCCGCCGTCGCCGGACGCCGCGCCTTCGTATATGACCTCCCAGTCGTCGTCGTCGTCGTCGCGCTCGTCCTCGACCGCGGTCGCGGACGGCGAGAAGAAATCGTCGTCGTCGTCGTCGTCGTCGTCGCGCTCGTCGCGCTCGTCGCGCTCGTCGCCCACCTGCGCGATGACCTCGCCGCCGGCCATCCCGAGCGCGTGCTTCACGATGCCTATCTCCTCGCCCGTGTTCGCGTCCAGGACGCGCCAGCTCAGGAAGCTCGCGGCGTCTTCGAGCGAGTCCCCGCGGAACGTCCTCGTCTCCGTCGCGGCGGCGGCGGCGGTCGCGGTCGCGACGCCGGCCCACGGCAGCGGCTCCGACGCCTCGAGGAGGGCCTCGCGCTTCGCGGCGACGGCCGCGGCCGCCGCCGCCTCTCTCGCGGCGTCCGCGGCGGCGACTTCCGCCTCGTGCGCGTCAGCGGATCGACTCGACGTCCTCGCGCTGCGGCTCTCGGATTCGTCGCGAATCATCTCGTCGTTCGCGTCCGCGTCGGCGTCCGCGTCGCGCGCGTTCTCCTCGCGTTCGCCGTCGTCGCCGCTCGCGGACGCCGCGACGGTCCATCGCGTGAGGCGAGGACGAAGACGAAGACGCGCGCGTTCCCGCGCCGCTCCGACGCGGAGACGCGGCGACGCGCTCGCGTCGTTCGCTCGCGAGCGAAGAGGACGACTCGGAGGGGGGACCACGACGCGGGCGGCGCGACGCGCGAACGCCGCCGCGCCGCGCGTCGTCGTCGTCGCCGTGACCGCCGCCGCCGTCGTGTTCGTCATCGCGTCTACGCGTGCGCCTCCGCGGACGTTCGCGTCATGCGGGGAGGGTCGGTTCGTTCGGCGCCGCGCGCGGCTTCCGGGCGCGCGTCGGGGAGTGCGGGGCGCAGCGCGCGCGCGCGCGGTCGGTTCAGTTCGGCGAACGGAGATTCGTTCCGTTCTCGTCACACCGCGCGGCGCCCCGCACGGCGCGCCGTCCATGTCGACGCGAGGCCAGCGCGAGGCGAAGAAAGCGCAGGCGCACGTCCTCGAAGGACGCGTGCGTCGATGGGAGAAGAAGTGCGCCCTCGAACCCGCCCCGAGCTCGCCGTCCGGTCGCGTCGCGTCCGCGTCCCCGGAATCGTCCGTCCTCGCTCGCGCCGATCCCATCCCGTCCCTCCCTCCCCGGAGATGTCGCTGACGCGCTCGCGCCCCTCCTCGAATCGTCATCGTCATCGTCATCGTCATCGTCATCGCGCCAGGTGGGTCCAAGGCTCGGAGAAGAGCAAGTGCGACGTGTACAAGTGGGTCGTCGCGACGGACGCGGAGACGGGCGCGGAGGTGGTCTCGGCGCCGAGCGCGCGCGCGAGGACGTTCGTCCCGACGGAGCCGACGCCGGCGCAGCTCAAGGCGCACCAGGCGGCGATGGCGCCCTCCGCGGCGGTCGCGGGGGGGGGCGTCGCGGCGCCGCCCGCGGCGCCAGCGGCGAAGAAGCGGCGGCGATAGCGGCGCGCGAGGAGGGAGACGGCGCGGCGGGAGGGCGCGCGTAGGTTGTTCGTATTTCTTTCTGTCCTTCTTTTGCCACGACTCAGTCGGGGGGGGCTTCCTCCGGCGCCGCCCCGCGCTCGTTCGCGTTCGCCGCGTTCGCGGCCACGACGAGCGCCGCGTTCGCGTCCGCGATCATGAACCCGAGCGCGAACGCGACGAGGACGTACATCAGCGCGGCGGGGAGCATCGCGAGCGAACTCGCCCGCTCGCCGCGTCCGCGTCCGCGAACGCCTCGCTTATCCCTTCTTCGAGCCTCCTCCGCGCCCGCGCTTCGCTCCGCCTCCGCTGCCGGACGACGACGTCGGAGTCGTAGTCTTCTTCGCGCCGCCGCCCGCGCCCTTCCACCGCTTGTGCTTCTTGTACCCCGTCGTCGCGCGTCGGTCCTCCTGCAGCGGTCGCGGGAGCACCGTCGCTATGGCACTGCCAACGAAGAACAGCGCAACGGCGGTTGGAAAGTTGACCATGTATCGCGCGCGTGCGTCGCCCTTCTCGCGCGCGCGTGTCTCGGGCGAGGCGAGAGAGAGAGACGCGAGCGTCGTGACTTCGCGTCGGCGCGTCCCGCGGACGGCGGCGGCCTTCCGGGGGAGTCTCGTCGCGTCCGAGCAAACGACGGGAAAGTTGGAACAGAAACCAAACGCTGAGCTGTCACTGCCGAAACAGTTGTGCCCACTCCGCACAGTTCGTCGCGTCCCTGTACCAACCGCGTCCGCGTCAAAACCACTGAAGCCAAAACTAGTGTACTCCATTACAAATACATACGATTTAATTATTGTTGGGGGTTGTGAAGCGGAGAGTAGCGCGGACGCTCACAGCTTCGTAGCCGAGATCACCGCGCTTTGCTCCGCTTTGTACGCGAGCACCGCTTCGGAGTCCCCGTCGTCCACCTTCAAATCAAGCGTGGACTTCATGTACTCGTCGTTAAGGAACGCGTACACAAGCCCCTTCCCCGTCGCCGGATTCGTCGCGACCGGGACGTTGTGGACGTTACAAATCCTGCATAACGCTTTGATGTCGTCGTCGTGCGGGTGCGCGGATAACGGGTCGATGAAGAAGAAAGCGCCGCCGACTTGGTTAAGCGACGCCATACCTCCGATCTCTTGGTCACCGCCCAGGGGGCCGGACGATACCTGTTAGTAGGGTCGTGTCGTTTGCTCGTTACGGTCAAATGGTGTTCGTCACGTGTACGTTTGAGCGCGGGGTTGAGGGTGAGATGAAACGACGCAGTCCTCCTCAAGGGATGAACGTCGGAACGCGACGGCACGAAACGGAAACATAAAACGTACGGGTAAACATGCACACGCGGGAGGCTCTTCTTACCTTGTGCGTGATAGTCAACCCGAGGTTCGACTCGAGCACGCTCCCGGTGCTGCCGGTGGTGACGATGGACACGGTGGAGAAAAAATCCATGTTGGACGCGACGAAGTGTAACAGAGGTGCTTTCATGTGGTTGTGCGCGACGAGCGCGACGAGCTTCGTTTCCGTCGTCTTCTTCGCGTACTTCCTCTCGGACGCCTCGTTCGTGAGCCGTTGAAGCGTATTTTTCGTGCTCTCGGTAGGGGCGCGTTATCGATAATTCTCGTCCCGGTCAAATGATGCTCATCATCGGTCACTTTTACGCGGAGGATGGGTGAAATGGAATCGTGCGACAGGGTCGAGCGAGAGCGTACTACGCGAAGGCCTACCCGGTCTGAAGCGCACGATTGAGTTCACCCATATCGAGGAACCCGTCGCCGTTCTCGTCCATCGCGTCGAAAAGGTCGATCATCGCGTCCTTACCGTACGACTTCCTCAAATCTAGCTTCAAATCATGAATGATGTACCGCTCGAACGTCTTTATTTTGATCGAGTTCGCCGGCTGTTCCGCTCCTTTGCCCGTGATTCCCGTGAAGAGAAGTCCATCGGATGTCGTCTTGAGTCGGTTGGTCATCGCGTCCATGATTTGCTTCGCGTTTAACCCGCGTGAGAGAACTTCATTCATGAATAAATCGAAGATCAGGGCGGTTTTCACGAGCTTGTCATCTTCCGCGGACGCGCGCGGGATGAACGCGGCGCGGGCGGCGCGTGATGACGACGATCGTCCCGTGACAGTTCCCCTCTGAAACGTCGCGGAATTCGGTCGGCACGGGCGACGGTCCGTAGGGTGCGATGACGCGTCGACGCGACCGCGACGCGAGAGGCGACCGCGGGCAACGCATACCCCGCGCGTGTGTTGGGTTGATACGAGGCTGGACGCCGCGTTCATCGTGCGTGGAGGTGTGCGAGATGGGTGTGTGTGTTATTTCAAGTCTCCGTGACGTGCAGCCCTAGAAATAGCCCTAGATGGGTGAATCGTGCGCGACCTTTCGCGCACAAATCGTCATCGAGACTGGAGCGCACTCTCAGCTGGCACGCCTGGCTGCGGCTGTCCAGTCATCACTGCCGAAACAGAAGTGCCCACTCCGAGGCGCGCGTCCGGGATGACGCCGCGCACGGGGCGCCGCGGGTCCCAGAGCGACGGCGGCGCGCTGGAGGAGCCGCTGCTGCGCCCGGGGTTCGCGTCCTCGCCGCCGGTGCGTCGCGTCGCGCGTCTCTCGCCGTCGATGGCGCGGCGGCACCTCGAATCTCGTCGAACCGACGACTAACGATGATGATCCGATCGATCGCGATGACTCCCTCCGTCCGTCACGCGACAGGCGCGAAGACACGATGACGACGACGACGACGACGACGACTCCGAGCGCGGCAGCGAGACCGCCCCCGCCGCGAAGAGACCGAAACCGCCGCCGTCGTTCGCGCGACTCCTCGCGCTCGCGCGCGACGACGCCGGATGGCTCGCGTTGGGCCTCGCGTCGCTTCTCGCGCGTTTGCCCTTCTCGCTCGCGGCGCCGCACTTCATCTCGCGCGCGATCGGCGCGTGCATCGACGCCGACGCGAAGGCACTCCGCGTCGCGTTAGAGCTCTTCGCGATCGCGGGCGGCGTGAACGCGGCGCTGGACTTCTGGAACGTCTTCCTGTTCGCGTTGGCGCAAAACCGCGTCGTCCGAAGGTTGCGCGCGACGCTGTTCGACGTCGTCCTCGCGCAGCCGATCGCCTTCTTCGACGAGAACTCCTCGGGGTCCATCGTCTCTCGCCTCACCTCGGACACGACGGAGATCGCGAGTAACTTGTCGTGGGTGTTCCGAAACGTCACCGAAGCCGTCGTGCGCGTCTTAGGCGCGTTCGTATTCACACTGGTCCCCATACGACCGCGTTCGCGCGGCGCGCGCCGTTCCATGAGGACTTTCTCTCCCGGCGCGCGTTTCTCTCCGCCCAGGGTCCCTCGCTTTCGGTTTCGATCCCGACACACCTCGACGCCTTTCGACTCCGTCTGACGCCTTTCAACTCCACCCCGACGTCGGTCGCTTCGCGCGGACCCTCCCTCGACCCTCAGGCATCGCGACGTACCTCTTGATACAAAACCCTCGGCTCGGCGCGGTCGCGTGCGCGGTGATCCCGGCGACGACGGCGGCGAACCAGCTCTACGGCCGGTGGATGGCGAGAAACGCGTCGGCGACGCAGGATGCGCTCGCGGCCGCGAACGCCACCGCGCTCGAGGCGATCGCGTCCGTGCGGACCGTGCGGTCGTTCGCGTGCGAGGCGTTCGAGTCCCGCCGATACGACGGCGCTTTGGGCGCGTGGTACGAGCTTTGCAACGCGCAAGCGGCGGCGACGGGGATATATTTCAGCGTGATGTACTCGTTCCTCTCGCAGCTGTGCGTCCCGATCGCGCTGTTGGGCTACGGCGGCGCGCTCGTGATGCGATCGGAGATGCGCGCGGACACGCTCATCGCGTTCATGCTGTACCAAGGGCAGCTCCAGGAGTACGTCGGGAACTTGTTGAACGCGTGCACGTCGATGTACAAGAGCAGCGGCGCCGCCGCCGCGGTGTTCGACATCATCGACAGGGGGAAGAACCCTCCGGCGGCGGCGAACGATGCGACCCACGCGAGCGGCGATGAGGACGCGTCGCTCTCCGGCTCGATACCGAGGTTCCAGGGGAGGGTGGAATTCGACTCCGTGACGTTCGCTTACCCCGCGAGGCCGACGAAGGTGGTCTTGAACGGATTTCGACTCGTCGCGCGCCCGGGGGCGCGCGTCGCGCTCGTCGGCGCTTCCGGCGCGGGGAAGTCCACCGTCTTCCACCTCCTGCAGCGGTTCTACGACCCCGACGACGGGAGGGTGTTACTCGACGGCGTGGACGTGCGGACGTTGAACCACGGGTGGTTACATAAAGTCGTCGCGCTCGTCGGACAAGAGCCGGTGTTATTCGCCGGCAGCGTCCTGGACAACATCACGTACTCCAGACGCGCGGGGGAGTGGAATACGTTGCATGATGCAAAAAGAGAGAAAGAGAAGAGGCGTCGGAGGGCGAGGCGGCGTGGGTACGCGGAAGTCGACGACGAGGAGCGCAATAATGGGGGACGCGGGGATTCAAACGACGACGACGACGACGACGACGACGAGGAAAAACAAATGGAACGCGTCGTCGACGCCGACGTCGTCGCCGCCGCGACCGCCGGCAACGCCGCGGAGTTCATCGACCAGCTCCCGCGCGGCTACCACACGCGCTGCGGTGAGCGCGGCGTCGCGCTGTCTGGCGGCCAGAAGCAGCGCATCGCGATCGCGCGGGCGATTCTGATGAACCCGTCCGTCCTGTTGCTCGACGAAGCCACGAGCGCGTTGGACCGCGCGAGCGAACGCGGCGTCCTGCGCGCGATGGACGCCGCGAGCGCTGGGAGAACGACGCTAATCATCGCACATCGCACGAGCACGGTGATGGACGCGGATGCCATCTGCGTCCTGCGGGGGGGCGTCGTCGTCGAGGAAGGGACGCACGCGGCGTTGATGTCGAGACGCGGGACGCCGCCGGCGGGGTCGTACGCGGATCTTTCCTCGAGCCGCGGCGGCGGGGACGACGACGCGACGCCGCCGTGACGGCACGGCGTGCGCGCGTTTCGTTCGTTCCGTTCGTTTCTTCTCTAGTAGCTCTCACTTACTCTATTGACCTAGTATCATAGCTAGTCGTGTTCTAGCCCTACGAAGGTGCTATCAAAAATCCGCCGGCGGCAGCGCGCCGCGGCACGTCGGACACTCCATCTTCACCTCCATCCAGCGCGTCAGACACGGCTCGTGGAAAAAATGGTTACACGGCGTCACGACGCGTTGGTTCCGATCCGCGCACTCCACGGTCGCCATGCATATGACGCAATCCACGCCGCCGGCGTCGCCCTTCTCCGCGTCCCCCCCGCCGACGCTCGCGAGGACGTCCTCGGAGACGTCCCGGTGGTAGTCGTACACGGGCGGGAACCAGCTCTCCGGGAAGACGCACCTCGGTCCTCTGACGTGTTGCGCGTACAACGCGAAGACTTGCGCGCCGACCCACGACACGAGCACGAGACAGACCCAGTACTGCGGCTCGATGCGTATGAAATTCGTCGGGCACCCGAACACGTACAGCGGGAGGAGCAGACGTATGACGGACGTCCCCACGACGTATCCCGCGTGCATCGGTTTCTTATTGTTGTTCCACGCGTTCCACAAGATTTGCGGCACCCAATAGCTGTTGGCGACGACGGCGACGATCCACGGCCGTTTCTGGCACCAATACATGATGAAGAAACCAGCCAAGAACCCGGCGTAGAACCGCGTGTACAGCATGCTCAGATCTCGTCGCATCTCGAGCCAGTTTTGCTCCGCCCCCGGCCGCCGAGACTTCCAAATCTGCAGCAGCGTCCGCATCTCGAAGACGCTGAAGAGGACAAACTGCAGAAACGCCGCGGCGCCGAACGAGTGAAACAACGCGTCCACGACGATGCCCGCGGTGAGATGCATCAAGCACTGGTACGAGTCCAACACGGCTTGCATCCCCACGCACAGCAGCGACAGTTTCGCGTACCCGGTGTTCGTGTCGGAGTGCTCGCCTTGTCTCGTGAGGAGGTAAATTTGCAGCGGCGCGGCGACGGCCATCATCAACGCGTACGTCGTCGCCTTCCTGTAGTAAGACCCGAGCTTGAACCATCGCGCGTCGATCGCGAGCTCGACGCCGCACGACTCCGATCGCAAAATCCCGGTCATCTCCGGGTCGCCTCGCCCGCCCTCCCCCGGGGCGCTGTGCGTTTTCTTATCGTACGACGGCGGCGGCGTGTTCTTAGGGCCATTCCATACAAAGCGATGTCGGGGTGGAGTTCAAAGGCGTCAGGTGGAGTTGAAAGGCGCCGAGGGCGGGGATTGAAAGCAAGGGATGAGCGGAGAGATGCGCCGGGAAAAGTCCTTAAGGAATGGCGTTCACCACGCGGACGCGGTGGTATGGGGACCAGTGTATAGAACGCACCTTATCCGCCGACGACCGCCGCCGCCGCCGCCGCGACTTGACGCGTCGCGCGCGTTCGCCGTCGACGCCGACGCCCTCGACGCCGTTCGCGGGCTGATCCTCCTCGTCAAACTCCCCGCCGTTCCCGAACGCGTCGCTGACGGGCTTAAACCTCCCGGGCGTCACCCACGTCTTCATCGTGAACGCGCACCGTCCGGGGTACGTCCCGACCCCCGCCTCCTCTCGTCGCCGCGACCGCTCCTTTCGCCGCATCTGCGACAGGTGCGGGCTCCCCGGGACGTGCTCCGGCCTCGACGACAGCGACCCCTCCCGCGCGAGCGCCACCGCGCGCTCGGTGCTGAACGGCTCGTTCACGAAGTCCCTCGCGGCGACGCGCAGCGCCTCGCGGTAGCCGCCGTCGGCCGCGTCGACGTCGGCGGGGTCGCTCGCGTTGTACGTCGCCTCGGCGCCGCGGAACCCCGCGCTCGGCTCGGACGCGAGATGCGTCATCCCGGTCGGAGCGACGTACACGCCGTCCAAGCGCATGTGCACGTCCCTCTGCGTGATGTACTTGCCGTCCCTGAACGCGACGTCCGCGCGCGTCCACTGCACCGTCTTGAGGTTGTTCCACCGCGAGACGAGCTGGATCACGACGACGCCGCCGTCGTCGTCGTCGTCGTCGTCGTCGTCGTCTCCCTTTCCCGCTCGCCGCTTTCCTCCTCCTCCCTCGCGCGCCTTCGCGCGGCGCATCCCCGGCAGACCGCCCGTGGTGCCGTTCGCGTTGCCGTCCGCGCCGAGCTTTTTTATCAAGCGCCACGTCCCTTTGAACGTGCCCGTGATATCGTTCGGGTAGCGGAGCGTCCCGTCGTCGTTCGTCGGGAGCGGATGCGCGGCGGGGAGCGCGGCGGGGAGCGCGGCGGGGAGCGCGGCCGCCGACGCGTTCGACGCGCTCGCGGGGGCGTCGGCGTCGGCGTCGGCGACCGCGACCGCGTCGGACCCGAGCGCGGCGACGCGCGGCGAGGAGGAGGACGACGACGACGACGACGCGTCGAGGGCGACGAGATCCGCGGGGTCGTCGTCCGATCGAAGAAGCGCCCTCGCCGTCCGGACCCGCGGCGCGGACGACGACGCCGGCGCCGGGTCTCTCTCCGGGGCTCGCGTCCGCGCGCCTCCTAACAACAGCGCGCACGTCGTCAGCGCGAGGAGGACGAAGCACGCGCGCGGCCGGGGCGGCCGCGGCCGCGGCCCCGCCCCTCCTCGTGCGCGCGTCATGTGCGTCCAGCCAGACGCGGACGCTCGACCGACGGAAGGAAAAAAAAACACGGCGTCAGTCAGATCAGCGTCGTCCCTCCCCCTCGTCCAGACTTTCCGCGCGCGCGACGCAGCACCAGGCAGGGACCGCAAACCCGCGACGATCGAAGGATGGGCAAGGGGTACAAAGGCAAGGGCGGCGGCCGAGGCGGCGGCCGAGGCGGCGGCGGCGGCGGCGACGAGCCGAAGATCGGCGGCAAGTGGCGCGCGTCCAAGGCTGACGATTCCGACTCGTCCGAGGAGGACGACTCCGAGGACGAGGTCGAGCGCGAGAAGCCCGCGAGCAGAGAGCGCGGCGTTCCCGGGGAGCTCCCGCCGAACAGCTCGGACGAGGACGACGACGGCGACGACGCGTCCGGCTCCGAGAGCGAGAGCGACGACGACGACGACGACGACCCGCTCCTGAACCCGCATCGCGCGCCGCGGGCGCCGAGGAAGAAGGAGGAGGACGACGTCCCGGAGAAGTCCGCGAAGGAGCTCGCGGCGGAGATGGAGAAGCTGAAGATCGTCCGCGAGAGGCGCGCGAAGGAGGCCGCGGAGAGGATCGCGAAGGAGGGGTACGATCGGTTCCTGCCCCCGGGCGCGCCGGGCGGGCCCCCGCTCAAGGAGTAGACGCTCCACGACCGTCGGCGAGACGCGGAGGGCGACGCGACGGACGAGGCGAGCGACGCGACGAGATCGATGCGTGGATGAAGATTTTTGACGCGGGAGGAAAACGGGAGACGACCTCCGCGTAGTGTCTTAGTGTCGCACTCGTCACGACGCGATACGCTACACCCCTCCTCCTCCTCCTCGTCCTCCTTCTCCTCGCGCATCGCATCGCATCCTCACGCGGCCTGAGAGGTCTTAAAGTCCTCGTTCTCTCTCTTGGCGTCCTCCCTCAACATGCTCTCGATGAAAAATTCCCCAGCCTTGTACGAACTCCGCACGAGCGGCCCCGACGCGACGTATCGAAACCCGACCACCTCCTCGCCGTATTTCTTCCACGTCTCGAACTTCTCAGGCGTGACGTACGCCTTCACCGGGAGATGCTTCTCCGTGGGGCGCAAGTACTGCCCCAACGTGAAGATGTCCACGCCCGCGTCCTTGCAGTCGCGCATGACGCGCTCGATCTCTTCATCCGTCTCGCCCAAGCCGAGCATGACGGAGGTTTTGGTCGTGAGGCCCGGCTTCGCGACCTTCGCTTCTCTCAACACGTTCAACGACTGCTCGTACCCCGCGCGCGGGTCCCTGACGCGCTTCTGAAGGCGCTCCACGGTCTCGACGTTGTGCGCGAAGACGTCTAAGCCGCTTCGCGCGAGGTGCGACACCGCCGCCGCGTCACCGCGGAAATCCGGGACGAGGCACTCGCACAAAATGTCCGGCCGCAACGCCTTCAGCGTCCGCACCGTCCGCGCGAAGTGCTCGCTGCCGCCGTCCTCGATGTCGTCCCTGTCCACGGACGTCAACACGATGTACCCCACGCCCCACTCCGCGATCGCCTTCGCGGTGTTCTCCGGCTCGTCCGGGTCCGGCGGCGGCGGCGTCGACGCTGCGGGCCATTCCATACAAAAACAGTTCACCGGTCAGTTGAAAGAAGACGCGATCAAATGTTGAAACCGAGCTATGGGTGAAAAACTTTTGTATAGAACGCACCTGTGTTCACCGCGCAGAACCTGCACCCTCTGGTGCACGTGTCGCCGAGGATCATGATCGTCGCCGTGCCGGTGTCGCCGTTCCAGCACTCGCCGAGGTTCGGGCACATCGCTTCCTCGCACACGGTGGCGAGTTTTAAGCCGCGGAGGCCCTCGGAGAGGTACTCGAACCGCTCGCCGCCGGGCGCGCGTTGACGCAGCCACGGCGGTTTCGTCAACCCGGGGGGGAGCCCCGGGATGGACGACTCAGCGCCCTCCTCCGCCTCGACGTCAAAAGAAGCGGCCCCCGCGCCCGTCGGGCCGCACATCGCCGCGGCGAGGGGGGAGATGGGCGCCGCTTGGGAGATCGGGGGCGGGATGTCCACGCCGCCTTCCTTCGCGAGCGCGACGAGCTCCGCGAACGCGTCCACGCTCTCGAGGCGTCTCAGGGTCGTTCCATACGAAGCGACGTCGGGGTGGAGTTGAAAGGCGTCAGGTGGAGTTGAAAGGCGTCGAGGGCGGGGATTAAAAGCGAGGGGTGGGCGGAGAGATACGCCGGGAAAAATCCTTAAGGATCGGCGTTCACCACGCCGACGCGGTCGTATGGGGACCAGTGTATAGAACGCGCCTCAGCTCATCGGCTTCCTCCGCCGCGCCGCCGCCGCCGCCGCTGAGATCGTCGTCGGTCGCGCCATCTCGGGACGGTCCTCGAAGCGCGTCCGTCAACGTCCCGCCGCTCGCCATCTCGAGGACGATGTCGCACCCGCCCACGAGCTCGCCGTTCGCGTACAGCTGCGGGTACGTCGGCCAGTCGCTGTACTCCTTTAGGCCCTCTCTGATCTCGGGGCTGGATAAAATATCGAACGTCGAGTACGCCACCCCGGTCTCGTTCACCGCGGCGACGACCTTCGCGCTGAACCCGCACCTCGGCGCGTCGCGGTCGCCCTTCATGAACAGCACCACGGGAGACTGCGTCGTGAGGCGTTTCAAGCGCGTCTCGAGCGTTTCACCCGCGGGGGAATCGTCGAAGACGGAGACGGCGGCCGCCTTCGGCGCTTCTTCCGTGAGTTTTTGTTTCTCCCTCTCGAGGGTAACATCCGCCTCGCTCGGGTGGCGTTCCGCGTACGACGCCATCATCTCCTTGATCCGGTTCGCTCTCGACGCGTCGAGTCGCGTCGGCGCGCCGTCGTCGTCGTCGCCGTCGTCGTCCAGGGACAAGGACGCGACCGAGGCGCCGCGCGCGCGACGGCGACGCGGCGCGAGCGCGCGTCCGCCGAGGAGAACCCTCGCCCTATCCGACGACGCGGCGAACGATTTCGCAGCCGCGGCGGCGTCGGTCGCGCGGCGCGTCGGCGCCGCGCGCGCGGCGACGATCGCGGGGCTCGCGGCCGCGGTGGCGCGCATGACGAGCGTTGGCGTCGCGCGCCTGGTTTACGCGCGGCCGCCGCTCGCGGAGGTGTGAGGAGAGGAGTCGAGCGGACGCGATGCCAATTTTTTGTGACGCGGCGCGGCTGGGCCGCCGCCGAGCTTCCACGTCGAACGAATGAATCCTTCTGTTCGTCGCACCGGCGCGCACTCCAAGGCGCGCGCTGACGAACGCGCGCGCACGATCCGCGCGACCGCGCTCGCGTCCCGCCGTCGTCGTCGCGTCCACGCCGCGAGCGTCCACGCCGCGCGAGACTCGCGTCGTCGTCGCCGGGTGCGCGTCGATCCTCCCTCCCTCTCTTCCGTCCCGGTGCCGTGTTCTTCGCGCGGCGTCTGGTCGATCCGACCGCGCGCCCCGCTCGAGGCTCTCTCCCCGCGCGCGCGACGTCGTGATGATACCAAACTCCGAACACGCCAGTTCTGCTTCTGATCACCGAAAGGTCGCGGTGACGTTACCCTGGAAGTACTCTGAACGTCGCGCGGAGAGAGCCTCGAAGCGCGCTCCCCGCTGCCCCCTCGCCCGCGGATCGACCGATCCGTCAGATTCAGTCGACGTCGCGCGTCGCCGACGACGTCCTGACGTCCCTCCGTCCGTCTCTCCCTCCGGTTCCCTCCGCAGACGCCGATCCTCGCCGGCCATCATGACGACGCCGATCGTCGCCGGCTTCTCCATCGCCGCCGCCGCGCTGACCGCGCGACAGGCGATCCTCGCGTACGAGGCGTGGAAGCGCGCGCCGCCCGCGATGCGCGCGTTTTACCAAGGCGGATTCGAGCCGCAGATGACGCGACGGGAGGCGGCGCTCATCCTGGGCGTCAGGCGCGTCCTACGTCACACTGGTTCCCATATGACCGCGTTCGCGTTGTGAACTTCATTTCTTAAGGACTTTCGACGCCTCGCGACTCCGTCTGACAGCTGTACGACGCCGCCCCGACTTTTTTGTCGCCTCGCGCGGACCGACCCTCCGTCGACCCTCAGGGAGAGCGCCGCGAAGGCGAAGGTGCTCGCCGCGCACAGGAAGGTCATGATCGCGAATCATCCGGACGCGGGGGGGTCGGACTACGTCGCGACGAAGATCAACGAGGCGAAGGGGTTGCTGTTGGGGGGACGGGGGGGGAGGGACCGGCCGCTGTGATGTGACGAGTTCGGTTCGTCCGTCTGTCGACGCGCCGTCGAAGCTATAAGTCGCTATTAGAACTATAAGATACCTCGTCTATCTTCGTCGTCGTCGTCCGACGAGCTACTAGCTAGCTAGAACGCTAGGATCTTCCTCGTCTTCAAGACGCGGCGGCACGTCAGCGACACCCTCGCGCGCTCTCGCGGGATGACCAAGGGGCCGTCCGCGCCGCCGCCGCCGCCGACCGCCTTCACGGCGGCGTCTCGGTTGGCGACGCTCTCGTCGACGACGTCCTCCGCGACGTCCTCTATCCCGTGAAGATACTCCGTGTACGCGGCGCCGGTGAACACGAGCAGCGACCTCGGCGGCAGCCACACCCCGAACGCCGCGGCGGCGTCGCTCGCGCGCCCGCCGCCGCCGTCCGCGGCGTCGGCGTCGGCGTCGTCGCGTCGTCTCGGCGTGAATCGCATCGTCGCGGACGCTCCCAGCGACACGATCGCGACCGCGGGGTCGTACAGCGGTCCGTCCTCGTGCGGCATGATCCCGCGCCCGGGCTCGTACGCGTTCACGAGGACGTGGTTGAGGTCTTCTCTGACTAACCCCCCCGCCGCGCGCGTCACGTCGCCGAGGACGCGTGAGGGTCGTTCCATACGAGCGAACGTCGGGGTGGAGTTGAAAGGCGTCAGGGGGAGTTGAAAGGCGCCGAGGGCGGGGATTGAAAGCGAGGGGTGGGCGGAGAGATGCGCCGGGGAAAGTCCTTAAGGATCGGCGTTCACCACGCGGATGGGGTCGTATGGGGACCAGTGTATAGAACGCATCTAAAAGCCATTCCGGGATCTTCTCCGCGATCATGCCGTGTTTCGTCGCGGTGGGTCTCCCGCCGAACTGCAGCACGCGGCGGTCGCTCACGGTGGTCCACCTCGTCTTGGGCTCGTTGTCCACGCGCGAGAGGAGGTAGGACTCCTCCGCGGCGGTGTGGAAGTCGTAGAGGAGGTAGACGCCGGGGACGGGCGCGCGCGCGAGCGCGTGCGCGTCCATGCCCCGCGCGAGCCCGGATCTGGGCGAGTTCCGACTTCCGAGCTCCGACACGAGAACGGCCTCCGTGAGTCCGTACGCGTACTCTCGCGTCGTACTCTGACTAAGAACACTGTGCGACCGCGCGAAGATCTCCGAAAAGATCGAACGCGAAACTCTGATTGGCGTTCGCCTGCCGTTCATCCGAGAGCGGGTAAAAGGGAAAAGGCGATCGCATCCCCGCGCGACACCAGACGCCCCTCGCGCACGCCCCCGCGCCGGCGCACGTCCCGCGAGCACGTCCCCTCCGCCCCCCTCGTAGGCATCGCATCGAACGCGCGCGCAGGTCACGATGGCAACCCCCGTCGGTATCGTGAACTCGCTCCCCGAGAGGAAGGTTCGCGCGAAGAAAAAAGATCAACCGCATGCGTCTAACGCGGACGACGCGCTCGACACGCATCCGCTCTCGGACGACGTCCCGGGCGCGCCGGGAACGCCCGGGCTGGGCAGCGCGCGCGAGCAGGGCAACGACTTGTTCCGCGCGGGGAACTACGCCGGCGCGGTCGCGAAGTACGACGAAGCGATCGCGGCGAACGCGAACGACGCGGCCGCGCTCGCGAACCGCGCGGAGTGCTACCTGCGATGCCGGCAGTTTCACCTCGCGCTCGCCGACGCGACGCGCGCGTACGCCGCGGACGCGAACCACGTCAAGGCTCTGTACAAGCGCGCGATGGCGCTGAACGGCATGGGACGCTACGCGGAGGCGATCAAGACGCTGAAGACGCTCGCGGAGCTCGCGCCCGAGGACGACGCCGCGGCGCACGCGCTCATGGAGTGCGAGCACCTGCAGGCGCAAGCCTTCACGGGGACGTTCGAGGTTCCGGCGTTGCTGTTCGGGAGACAAGCGACGTCGTTCCGTCGCTGCGCGGACTACGTCGGCCCGATCAAGATCGCGCGCGGGGGCGCCGTCGCGCACGGCCGCGGGCTCGTGACGACGCGCGACGTGGTCGCGGGCGAGCTCCTGTGCGTCTCCTCGCCGCTCGCGGTGGCGCCGTTGGCGACGGGCGGCGGAGCGGAAATGGGGCTCATCCGCGGCCTCGTGGGCGCGGCGTCTCGAAACCCGGAGGACCTGCGCCTCATTCTCGCGCTGCCCGCGAGCGCGAAGGACGACCCGGCGACCGCGCCGGTGCCGGACATGTCTCTGTTCCGCAGGCACCTGCGCCGCGGCGACGAGGTGGAGGCGAACTCGGAGGTTCCGAGCCAGGAGCTCTTCGCGACGCATTCGAAAAACGTCGTGACGACGTCGGCGATTCGAAACGAAAAGTCCGTCGGCGTGTACCCGCTGATGTCTTTCGCGAACCACTCGTGCGCGCCGAACGCGTGCAAGCTTCTGATCGGGCACACGATGTTCACGCGCGCGGCGCGGGATCTGGTCGCGGGCGAGGAGGTGTGCG
>Ga0255756_1002097_pt1 | contig 21815 bp, 19 predicted proteins | sample 011ome_20_FD_179956 | JGI IMG/M metagenome (GOLD analysis project Ga0255756, IMG submission 179956) | Coastal salt marsh microbial communities from the Groves Creek Marsh, Skidaway Island, Georgia - 011509CT metaG (version 2) | ecosystem: Environmental > Aquatic > Marine > Intertidal zone > Salt...
GCTGTTTTCGCCTGACCGGCAGAGCCGGTAGCGCAGTAGCGCGGGCAAGGGGCGGATTCTAGGGGCTAACGCGGCGACTTTAAAGGGAAGCCTTTCACTGCCCGACAATGCCCGATGAGCCGGAGTATTTAGGTTATGAATGGTAATTATGAGATCTATTTAGTTTGAAAATAGTAAGGCGAGACCTAGACTGCCGCCGTACTCAAGATGCTGCCCCGGCAGCGCAAAGGAACGGGAGAAACACCATGTCGACATACGCCGAGACCATCAGGGAAATGGAAGCCAGTTGCGCACAATCCAGCAACTGGTCTGATATCAGCCCGGAATATGCTGCTCGAATGCGCTTGCAGAATCGGTTCCAGACCGGACTCGATATCGCCCGGTACACCGCCGCGATCATGCGCAAGGACATGGCCGATTACGACGGTGACCCAGCCCACTACACCCAGTCGCTGGGGTGCTGGCACGGTTTTATCGGACAGCAGAAGCTGATCTCGATCAAAAAGCATTTCGGTAACACCGACAAGCGCTACCTCTACCTTTCAGGGTGGATGATTGCCGCACTGCGCTCCGCGTTTGGTCCGCTGCCCGATCAGTCCATGCACGAAAAAACTTCAGTCTCGGCACTGATCGAAGAGCTATACACCTTTTTGCGGCAAGCTGATGCCCGCGAGCTCGGCGGCTTGTTCCGCGCCCTCGACAAGGCGCGCCAGAGCGGCAACGAAGTGGAAGTGCAAAGCATCACCAAGCAGATCGATGAGTTCCAGACCCACGTGGTGCCGATCATCGCGGATATCGATGCCGGATTTGGCAACGAGGAAGCGACTTACCTGCTCGCTCGACGCATGATCGAGGCCGGCGCCTGCGCCATCCAAATTGAAAATCAGGTCTCCGACGAGAAGCAGTGCGGACACCAAGACGGCAAGGTCACGGTGCCCCATGCCGATTTCATTGCCAAAATTCGTGCGATTCGTTATGCCTTCCTGGAGCTGGGGGTGGAAGACGGCATTATCGTCGCGCGCACCGATTCACTCGGCGCAGGTCTCACCAAGCAGATTGCGGTGACACAGGAGCCGGGTGACCTCGGCGATCTCTACAATGGTTTTCTCGATGGCGAGTACATCGACAGTGCCGACGACATTGCCAACGGCGATGTCGTGGTTAAGGCAAACGGCAAGCTTCTCAAACCGGCGCGATTGGCCTCCGGGTTGTTCCAGTTCCGCAAGGGTTCTGGCGAGGATCGTGTGGTGCTCGACTGCATTACCTCGTTGCAGAACGGCGCAGATCTCCTGTGGATCGAAACCGAGAAGCCCCACGTCGGCCAGATCGCGGCGATGGTGAACCGTATCCGCGAGGTCGTGCCTGACGCCAAGCTGGTTTATAACAACAGTCCGTCATTTAACTGGACGCTCAGCTTCCGCCAGCAGGTGTTCGACGCCTGGTCCGAGGCGGGGCAGGACGTCTCGGCGTATGACCGCGACGCACTGATGGATGCCAGCTACGACGAGACTGAGCTGGCGCTCGAGGCCGATGCCCGTATTCAGTCTTTCCAGCGCGATGCGTCACGAGAGGCGGGCATTTTCCATCACCTGATCACGCTGCCGACCTACCACACGGCGGCGCTGTCCACAGATAACCTTGCTAAGGAGTACTTCGGTGAGGCGGGGATGTTGGGTTACGTCACGGGTGTGCAGCGCAAGGAGATCCGACAGGGCATCGCCTGCGTGAAGCATCAGAACATGGCGGGTTCCGACATGGGCGATGACCACAAAGAGTACTTCTCTGGCGATGCGGCGCTAAAAGCCGCTGGTGACGACAACACCATGAATCAGTTTGGTTAAGTCACGCTTGGCGAAATAGTGATTCGGCGCGGGCACTTTGGTGCCCGCGCTTGCGTTTGGCGTTCGTCACGCGCACTCTTTCACGCATGAAGTGGGACGATGTTGATCAACAGGTCTGCTCCGTGGCGCGAGCACTTTCGGTGCTGGGCGAGCGCTGGACGTTGCTGATCATCCGCGATGCTTTTCGCGGCACCCGGCGTTTTGACGATTTTCAGCGCAGTCTAGGCGTGACGCGGCATCGGCTCTCGGAGCGACTCGGTAAATTGGTCGACGAGGGCGTGCTGACCCGGGTGGCCTATATGGAGCGACCCACCCGCTACGAATACCGATTAACCCGCAAAGGCCTGGCGCTGTACCCCGTGCTCATGACGCTGAGTCAGTGGGGTGATGATTGGATGGACGACGGTAACGGCCCGCCCCAGCGATATCGCCACAGCTTGTGTGGCAAGCAAACACGAGCGGTGTTGTCCTGCGACGAATGCGGTGACCCGCTGCGTCCTGAGGAGGTCTCAGCGCAGGCGGGTGAGGTATTGAGTGCGTATGTGGCGCACCTGAATGCCCGAGGCGAGCCGCTTCCCTCGGAGGGTGAGTTGGCGCGCGAGGCGGCGCAGTATTGGCGCGAGAATAGGAGCGAACAGGCATGAACGAGCAAGTGAACCAATTGGTGATGAATGCGGATCTGGCGACCATGCCTGAGGTGGGACTGGACCCGGCCGCCGAGCAGCTGCACCGTAAGCAGCGCCTCGCTGCCGCACTCAGAATTTTCGGCAAGTTCGGTTTTGACGAGGGCGTCGCCGGTCACATCACAGTCCGTGATCCGATCGATACCGACACGTTCTGGGTCAATCCCATGGGTCGTTCGTTCAAGCTGATGCGGGTCTCGGACCTCATCAGGGTCAGTCATGAGGGCGACATCGTTGAAGGTGAGGGGCTTCTGAATGGTGCGGCATTTACGATTCACAGCCACATTCATCAAGCCAGACCGGAAGTCACTGCGGCGGCCCACGCCCACTCAATTTATGGCAAGACTTGGTCTTCACTGGGGCGCTTGCTCGATCCCATCACGCAGGACGCCTGTGCGTTTTATGGCGACCTTGCTTTGTTGGATGACTACACCGGTGTGGTGGTATCGATGAGTGAGGGAGAGCGCCTCGCCGAGGCACTCGGTGATAAAAAAGCGATTGTGCTGAAGAATCATGGCCACCTGGCGGTAGGCGAATCAGTCGATGAGGCACTGTGGTGGTACGTGACCTTTGAGCGTAGCTGTCAGGCGCAGTTGATGGCCGAGGCGGCGGGCACCACCCAACCTATTCCCCACGATATGGCGCTCCACACGGCGGGACAGGTAGGCAGCACGCTGGCGGGTTGGTTCAGTGCCCAGCCCCTGTTCGATGTCATCTTGAGCGAGCAGCCCGATCTGTTGAATTAGTCGGCGGTCAGGCTCTGACCATCACGGATCAGTGGCGCCGCGTTGACTAGCTGACCCCGGTTGAAAGCCCGCCATAGCGCGACTACGACCATGACTTCGATGATCGCGAGCACCCAGTGCAATGACACCACCTGCTCGACGCGGTCCTCGATTGCGGCAAAGTGCGCCAGGCCCGCATACACCGCCCATGCACCCCCCATACCGAGTAGGTAGCCTGCCTGTTTGGCCACATCGAGTCTGCGCAGCTGCTCCACTGAGACCATCAGCAGGGTCTCGCAGCGCACCAGATAATTGCCCAGCGAGAAGGTCACCTGGTAGCCGACATAAATAAACAACGCGAGGGCCAGCTCCAGTGGAAACAGGAGCACCGCTATGACGCCAATCAGCGTCACCAGCTCTACCCCGAGCGACAGCCGAAAGAACCAGCTCGGTGCGAGAATGCGTCGGTACTGGGTGGCAACGATCAGAGTGCCCAAGGCGAGCCCGATGCCGCCTGCCGAGAACACCGCGGGTGACAGCGGTGTGTACAGCACAAACACCGCACCGACAGAGAGCCCAAGAAAAAGCGAGTTGAGAAATTTATAGCGTATAAAGGCTTCGGGACGGATCGCCGGGTGCGCGCCCATTGTCAGTAGTCCACACCCTGTCGCGCGGAAATCCCGGCACGGTAAGCGTGTTTGATTTCTTTGACCTCAGATACGGTATCCATGGCCTCGCGTAAGGCCTGACCCCCGCCGCGACCTGTGACCACCACGCTTTGTGATTCGGGGCGACCCGTTAGCGCACTGACCACCTCGCTCTCTGGAAGATAGTCAAAGGCCAGCATGTAGGTGAGCTCGTCGAGCACGACCAGATCGTAGCTGGCGTCGGCTAACATTTCCCGGGCATGTTCCCAGGTGCGCTTGGCCGCGACGATGTCGCTCTCCCGGTCCTGTGTATCCCAGGTAAACCCGGTACCCATTTGGTGAAGTGCCACGCCGGGAAAATGGTCTCTGACAAAATTTTCTTCACCCGAGGCCTGCACGCCTTTGATAAATTGCACCACACCTACTTTTTGGCCGTAGCCCAGCGCTCGCATCACCATGCCAAAGGCGGAACTGGTCTTGCCTTTGCCATCGCCGGTCAATAGCACCGACACGCCGCGCTCGATGCTCGCCTTGGCGATGCCTTCGTCGACCGCGGCCTTTTGTTTGGCCATCGCCTTGTTGTGTTTGGTATTGCGATCCATAGCAAGCTCCTAAAGCTTTAGGCGCACGCCCGCATAAGCGGTCATGCCGGACATGTTATAGCCGGGCAGTTGTTGATCAGTGCGGTCGGTCAAGTTAAGCACCCGTGCTTCTAGCGACCACTGTTCCGAGACCTGCCACTGGGCGGTGAGGTCGACGGTCAGGGTGTCATCAATCGATGTCATAAAAGGATCCACGGCTTTTCCCGTGTACCGGGCGGTGAGACGGGTTTGCCAGTTGTCACGTGCAAAAACGACGCTGGCGCGTCCGGTGTGTTCCGGCCGATAGGCGCGATCCCCCCCATTTTGCTGCGTCGCATCGAGGGTGGTGAAGTTACCTTCGATCAACCAACGCTCCGACAGCGGCAGGCTCGCGACCAGCTCGATGCCTTCCGAACGGCTGGTGCTCTGGGTTTGCAGATAGCCGCTGTAGGTGGCGAGGTCGAAAATGATCTCATTGTCGATTTCCTGATCGAACCAGATCAGCTCGAGATCAAGATTGCCCAATGCTCCCAATACGGCAATTTCCCAGCCCTCGGATTCTTCCTCTAGGAGCGGCGCGCTACTCGCAGGAGGGTAGGCAAAGGGCCCGTTGTTATAGGCGATCTCATACAGACTCGGCGCGCGGAATCCGGTGCCGATAGCGGCACGCAATGCCCAGCCCTCGGCCACGCCCGCTAGGTCGTAGCGCCCACTGACTCGCCAACTGTCGAACTCGCCGAAGTCGTCGTTGTCATCGTGCCGCCAACCAAAGGTCATGACGCCACGGCCAAGGCGCTGTTGGGCTTCCAGATAGATGCCCGTGTTGTCTCTAGACCAATCGGTGCTGGCATCAGAGAGTGCCTGCTCCTCATGATCAACACCGTAAGTGAGCCGGGTGTCGTCTGTGAGCCGCCAGGCGCCCGTCAGGGACGTGGTGTCCGTCTCACCTTCGGTCTCGTAAGACAAAATGCCGGCAGAGAAAAAGGCGCGCTCCGTCTCGCTCGAGGCATAGCTGAGCTCGATGGTGTGTTGGTCAGACGCGAAGCGCAGTGCGCCGCGCCAGGCTTGTTGCTCATACTCGTCGTCACAGTCGTGAATCAACGCCCAAGTGGCGGTGTCGTAACAGCCATCGTATTCGTTATCGCCAGAGATATCGGTTGCCGCGAAGTTAAGTGAAATCGCGTCACTGATCGCCCAGGAAAGTGCGCCGTGCAAGGTCGTGTTCTCGTAGCCGTCCTGGTCTGGGTCGACGCTGTCGATCTCCCGTGCGTTGAAGCCGTCTGTTTCCAGTTGCGAAAGTGATACCGACGCCGTCAGCTGATCAGTATTCAAGACGCCATTGACGGCTCCCCGATAAAAATCGTCGCTACCCGTCTCTAAATACCCTTCAACCCCCGACTCGGCGAGCGCGTCGGTAGTCGACATGAGAATCACGCCACCGGCATCCGCACCCCAGAGCAATCCCTGCGGGCCGCGCAAAATTTCAACGCGGGTCAAGCCACTGCTCACCAGATGTTCGATACGGGGGCTGACCTGAGGGGAAGAGGGGTCAGCGATATTGATGCCGTCCAGCACAATGCGCGTGCGATAGCCTTCTTCACCCCGAATTCGCACCGCAGCCGCTTTGCCGTAACCGCCATCCATGGTCACGGTGACGCCCGGTTGCGTATCGAGCAGCGAGGCGAGGTCGGGATAGCCCAGCGAATTCATCATGGCCTCATCGAGCACGCTGACCGAAACGCCGATTTGATCAATCAGGTCGGGTGTTCGCGACGACACCACCACTTCTTCTACTTCGCTCGTATCAGTCGGCGCGTCGGAGGTGGCGTCCTGCGCTATGGTGAAGCACGAGGCGGTCAGGGCCCATATGAATAGCGCAGCGGGTCGAGCAAAAGCGCCCAGAAAACGCCCAAGCAGCCCTGCACGCGTGTCTCCTGCTATCGAAGCCAGCTGACGATGTTGAAGGGTTAGGCCGGGCTTCGGTCGCCCCTGGGCCCCAACTACTGCTGTGGTGATCGCACCGGGGTTGCCACAATTGCTGCCGTGAGTGCTGCCAAGAATGTTGAACATTGTCCTCCCCTCCCTCGATACTCTGCTGCCGACTGTGCGGCCTTTAGGGCGAGGGGCGGGGGATGCATGACACGGCGTGGCAGCGTCCGCCACGGGCATCGAGCGCATCCTGCGGGAGCCCTCCGCTCCACATGATGGGTGTTGATCAGGCAGGTATCGGGCTCTCACCTCAGTGATGACCGTTGCGGGGGCAGCGCCGGACTCGCCAAAGCTCACCGGACTTCCCTTTTAACCTGCCCAGATCGATAGACCGGCAGGCACCTGATGCGCGGCACCTTACTCCCACTTGATACCGGGGTCAATTGAACCCGGTGTTACCATTTAGTCATGCAGTCTGACCACCAAGAAACGTCCCTCACTGGCGATCAGCGCGCCCGCGTCGCCGCATTGCTCGGCCGAGAACCCCGTGGGCTCCGCGCAATCCCGGTAGCGGATGAGCGCGGCGAACCGCTGGTCATACGTGTCGCCTCGGTCGTCGATGACAAGCCTTTCCCGACGCTCTACTGGTTGGTGGGGGCCGAGCTGTGCTTGCGGATAGATCGGCTCGAGGCCGCCGGATGGATCGCGCGATTGCAGGACCGAGTAGATGGTTCGACTGCGCTGCAGCAAGCCATGCAGGATGATCATGCCCGGCACCGTGAGGAGCGCTCACGCTTCTTGTCCAGCGACGAACGGCAAATGCTCAGTGAAAAGCGGATGCAGGCGGCGCTTGATGAGCGGGGGATTGGCGGCATCAGTGAGCCTAGCCGTATTCGCTGCCTGCATACTTGGTATGCCGCCCATCTGGTAACGCCCAATGCCATCGGGCAGTTAGTCGACGAGCTCCTTGCAGAAAGTGAATACTTGGCGACAGATTGACGGGCCGGCGGTGGTATCCTTCGGCGCTTATTTATGAGGGTTAGAGCGGTTATCCATAATGTCTACCAACACTGACGATCTTCGCATCCAGAATCTGCGCGAGCTGGTGGTGCCCGAGTCGCTCATTGCGGACCTGCCGGCAGAAGGTCCATTGGCTGAACACGTGAATGCGTCTCGCGCCGTCATTCAGTCGATTCTGGAGCAAGCCGACGATCGCCTGGTGGTCGTGGTAGGGCCGTGTTCGATCCATGACCCCGACGCTGCCATGGACTATGCCGCGCGACTCAAAACGCTGGCAGACGAGGTGTCAGAAGACATCTTTGTTGTGATGCGGGTGTATTTCGAAAAACCCCGTACCACGGTCGGTTGGAAAGGCCTGATCAATGACCCTCACCTCGATAATTCTTTCGACGTCAACGAAGGACTGCGCCGTGCGCGCCAATTGTTACTGGATATCAACGGCTTGGGCCTTCCCACCGCTACTGAATATTTGGACCTGATCTCGCCGCAGTACATCGCCGATCTGGTGAGTTGGGGGGCCATTGGCGCCCGCACGACCGAGAGCCAGAGCCATCGGGAGCTCGCCAGTGGTCTCTCTTGTCCGGTCGGTTTTAAAAACGGCACGGGCGGGAATGTGCAGATTGCGGTTGATGCTATTGGTGCTGCGCAGCACTCCCATCACTTTTTGTCGGTGACCAAGGGCGGTCAGTCGGCCATTTTCGAGACCGCAGGCAACCCCTATTGCCATCTGATTCTGCGCGGCGGACCCCAACCCAACTACGATATGTTCTCGGTAGACGATGCTTGTGCCATGCTTGCCAAAGCCAAGTTAGCCGAGAGCGTCATGATCGACGCCAGCCACGCCAATAGCCGTAAGCAGCCACAGCGTCAGGTGTCGGTAGCCGAGGATATCTCCACGCAGGTAGCGCGCGGAGATCGCCGTATTATCGGACTGATGCTGGAGAGCTTTATCGAGGCAGGTCGGCAAGACGTGGTCGACAAGAACAATCTGGTCTACGGCCAGAGTATTACCGATCCCTGCATGGATTGGGCACAGACTATCTCGACCTTGCATACCCTCGCGGGGGCGGTGCAGGGGAGAAGGAAGGCCGCGTAAAGCTATGTTGCAACGTCGTCCCGCCAATGCACTGTTCAGATTGATGCGATCCATTGTCGCCTCTCTGGCGCTCTTGTGGGCTGTCACAGGAGCTACTCAGGACGCCGCTTTTGAGGCGCCTCCGGTTGCTAGCGAGATGACCATTGCCCAGCTGTCGGAGCGCGTCGCAGGTGAGCTCGCCTCATTGCGCACTTTTGAGACCTACCCCAAGCCTGAATCTTTTGAGCGACAGCGCACGCTCGAGATTCGCCGCGATGAAAAGACTATTCATGTAGTGAAACGCATCCTATCGCTGGCGGAGCGCGTGCTGGCGCTCCCCGAAGACGCGCCGGAGCGCGAGACTTTGGACCAGCTGATGCGCGCTCGAGGCAGCATCATTGAACAGACACTGGTCGATCGTTTTGTCAGTCTGACTGAGCGCCTGAATGAATCATTGGAGCGTCAGGCCAGTCTTTCTGGACCCGCTCTGTTGACTGAAGAATCCTTTGCCGAGTTGGTAGATGGACAGCGCTTGCAGTACCTCGAGTTATCGACTGAGCAGGTGTTGCTGCTTAAAACACTGGGAATTGACGATACCAGCCTGAGAGAGAGAGCCGTCCGCACCCTAACTTATTTTGGCGAAGAGATGATGGGTCTGGTTCACCTTCACCAGCATGGCTTGCAAATGCTCGCGGCGCGACAGGCGTCGGATGGCACCGACTCGGATCTGATTCAGGCGGCACGCTTTGAGGCTGAGCGGTTGCAGCTGTCAGTAACGCGGCTCAGAGGCGTGGTGGCACAGCTCGACCGCTTGGGGGGCGACACCCTGGAAATGCGGCGTACGCTCATTGAGGAGCGGGGTAGTCTCGCCTTGTCGTTGGTGGACACGGACATCGCCAGCGTACTCTATGCTGAGGCGACCGCTAAGTTCAAAGATTGGCTTGCCAATCGTGGCGTCAACACATTGCTTTCAGCGTTGCTCTTCATCGCCATTCTGATCGCGGCACGCTGGCTCGCGCGCATAGCACGACGTGTGACCGAGCGGGCGCTGCGGCACTCCGACCAGTCCGTTTCGCAGCTGTTGAGAGAAATGCTGATCTCCATTTCCGGCACCATCGTGTTCCTGGTGGGGGCATTGGTCGCTTTGTCGCAGGTGGGTGTGTCGGTCACGCCAATGATCGCCGGTTTGGGCGTGGTGGGCTTTATTGTCGGCTTTGCGCTGCAGGATACCCTGAGTAACTTTGCGGCAGGCGCCATGATTCTTGCCTATCGACCTTTTGATACCGGTGATTTCATCTCTGCGGCCGATGTGGAGGGTGAAGTCCGCAAGATGAATTTGGTCAACACCACGATCGTCACCATTGATAACCGCGTGTTGATCATCCCCAATAGCAAGATCTGGGGCGGTGTGATCATGAATTTCACAGGGCAGCATCTGCGGCGCACCGATGTGATTTACAGCGTAAGCTACAGCGACGATCTTGATCATGTGCAGCGGGTGCTGGAAGAACTCATTGCTTCAGATGAGCGTTTCTTGACCGAGCCACCGCCCATTGTGCGGGTCAAGCAGTTCAGTGATTCCTCAATCGACTTCCTGGTCCGCGCCTATGCGAAAACCGGGGAGTACTGGGAGACCCTTTGGGCGCTCAATAAAGCGGTTAAACAGCGCTTCGACGCCGAGGGCATTACCATTCCGTTCCCCCAGCGCGACGTACACATGGCTCCGCAGACTGAGTCTTCGCCCGCGGAGTGAAGCAGTGAGCTGACTCTTGAGAGTTGCTATTCCTTAGTACTGGCAACCTTTAATACCGCCAAGTCACTCCCGTCGAGATCGTGTAGTCACTGTTGCTCAACGAGGTATCGTCCCGGTCGCCCGCACTGTCGATGATGGTTTGCGCATCGACCGTCCAGTAAAAACTGTCGAACAGCTCCCAGTTGATCAATAGCTTCAGATCGCCGCGCACGCGCCCCCAGTCAGATAATGACGGATAGGTATTGCCATTGAGCGAGATGTCCATGTCGAGATTTTGAAAGCTGTACAGATGCCACTTAACATTCAGAAATAGTTCGGCGTCGTTGCACGTTTGCCGTTCGTCATCGGCTTCGTAGAGCGTGCCTCGCTGCTTTCCCGTTTGATCGTCGCAGGTTTTTCTACGTTCCTGAACGCCCTGGACGCCCCCCGAAATTGCCAATTCATGGCCCAGATCGTTGATCAGATAGCGCCCTAAACCGAAGCCCAGTGAGCCGCGATGTGCAATGCCGAGTTCGTCGTTTGTTTCGTAGCGAGCGTTCAAAACACGATAAGACTGGGCAGTGCCGCGCTCCCGCCAAAATTCTCTCGAAATTTCGAAGCTCGAGGCATTACTGCTCTCGGTATCCTTATTCACAAGGGCTTCAGGCTCGTCGACAGTGCCTCCGTCCGGATTATCGGAGCAATCACAGGGGGTCTCTTCGGCACTGCTTTTTATGCTGGTGCGGGTATCGTTGATGCTGGCCTGAAAGGTGGTTCGACCACCGCGCACGTCGTATTGCCCCCGCGCATTCAGCACCAGCGTTTGGGTATTGGGGTCAGCGTAAACAGTGGCGCCAATTGAAAAATCGAGTTTATCTGACAGTTCCTCTTCAATCGATCGCACCTCGACGATGTCATCAATGTCGAACTGTCGATTGACTCTGCCAGACCGAAACGCCAACTGTTCAGGCACGCCGCTAGGGACAAAGCGCCCGTAAATCCGCTCACCATCATCGAGTCTCACCTCGTAAACATACCGACTCTCGATCTGCTTAACCTCGCGCCATTTGATCTTAACGGTGCCTGCGTAGTCGGTGCTCAAGGATAGTTTTCCTGACGTCATGGCGTTTACGGCCCCCGTAATTTGATCGCCATTAGCCACCGTGACGATGTCCGTCTTGGCGTGGGACCAAACTTCCGCGCTGCTGAAACTGATGCAGAGCACAGCCAATTTTGTCAGTAGGGGTGAGAGACGCATTACCAGCCTCCAGTGATGGAAATGAATCAAAGTAAGAAAAGGGTTGGTTTGGGAATTACTGCGGACCAATCTGGCAGAAGCACAGCTTGTTGCCGTCGGGGTCGCGCACATAAGCACCATAGAAAAAGCCCGGCATGCGCTCCCCGGGCGGGCCATCGCAGGTCGCACCCAGCTCGATGGCTTTCTCATACATGGCGTCACACTCTGCGGGGCCACCCGCACGAATCGCAACCATCGTACCGTTACCCGCGCTGGGTGCACCCTCGTCGTAAGGAATGCATACCGCCAGCATGGGGTTGGTCACGTCATGGCCGTACAACGCGATCCGCTCATTGCCCAGCACATACTGCGCGCCAATAACACCGAGCAGCGCCTCGTAAAAAGATTTGGCGCGTTCAAAATCTGAGACGCCCAGAGTCGTATAGGCAAGCATGGTTCACTCCTTGGTCGGGTTAAATAACGGCTGCGCGGCCAGTGCCGCAAAGCGGATAGTATCCGCTTGTCGCGTGCCAAAGCTTATAGGCGAAGCGGCAGGATAACCAGATTTCGGGCTTTTTGTGTCACCTAAAGAGCGCGTATTCTGGGGGTTAGACCCAATATCAGGCCGAGTATGGAGCCCACGCTCATTGCGCTGATTTTAGCGACGCTGATTGTTATGTTGATCTTCAGTCGCTTGTCGCCGGCACTGCTGTTCACAGCGGCGATGGCCGCCTGTGTGCTTGTCGGTACGATCGATATGCAAACGGTGATGAGCAAGGCGACCAACGAGGGCTTGGTGACGTTGTTACTGCTCTTGATGGTCTCGATTGGTCTGGAACGCCTGCCCTGGCTATTGGCGCTGTCCAACAGAGCAGTGAAAGGGTCGTTACCCAGAACCCTGTTGAGTCTGTCGGGTATGACCATGCTGTTCTCGGCGTTTGTGAACAATACCGCCGTAGTCGCTACGCTTGCGGGCACACTGCGTAAAAATCCGTATCACGCGGCCAGTCAGATACTGCTGCCTATTTCCTACGCAGCGATTTTGGGCGGTACGTTGACCCTGATTGGCACCTCGACCAACTTGATTGTCAGCAGCTTCCTCGAGGATGTGACGGGCGAGGGTATCGCGTTTTTTGCCTTTCTGCCGGTGGCGCTGCCGGCAGCGATAGCAGGGCTGCTGGCCATGCTGCTGATGTACAAAGTGCTGCCGCGCTCGGATCAGGACGGGCTGCCCTTTAACGAATTTCTCATCGAGATGGTCGTGGGCGACGACTCCCGGTTGATCGGTAAAAGCGTGGCCGAAAACGGTTTGCGCGACCTTGGCGAATTGTTTTTGGTTGAGCTGGTGCGCGAGGGTCGCTTGCTGACGCCGGTGTCTCCGGGAGAGCTGCTAGAGGCGGGTGATCGATTGATCTTCTCCGGCGATGTGTCGAAGGTCGGCATTCTGGAGCGCTTTCACGGTTTGCGTTCGTTTGCCATCGATCAAGGCCTGCTGGGCACCAACCTGACCGAGGTCGTGTTGCTCCCCGGGGCTGCGGTGATTGGTCAGACCATCAAAGAGAGCGAGTTCCGGTCGCGATTTGATGCGGCGGTCGTCGGCGTGCACCGTGACGGTGAGCGATTGTCCGGTCAGCTGGGCAACATTACGTTGCGTGCCGGTGATTCGCTGATGCTGGCGGTAGGTCCCGACTTTCAGAAGCGCAGTAATCTCAGCCGGAATTTTCTGGTCGTGGATAGCAGCGTCGCCAGTCACAGCTTGTCCAGTGGCAAGAGCTTCGCGGTCGCCGCCGGTATGTTCATGGCGGTGGGATGCTCTGTGCTTGGCTGGGTCCCCCTCGCGACAGGTCTCATGTTTTTACTGTTACTGATGCTGGCCCTGAAATTATTCAGCACGGCTGAGTTGCGGCGACGCTTCCCCTTCGAGATGTGGTTGATTGTGTCTTCCGCGCTAGCGATCAGTCAGGCGGTGATGGATTCGGGCCTGATGGGTAGCGCAATGAGTTTCCTGTCGCCGCTGCTGGGCAGCGTGCCGCCCCTGATGATGTTGGTCATAGTTTATGTGCTGACACTGGCCATGACCGAGCTGATTACCAACAACGCGGCGGCGGCGCTGATGTTCCCGCTGGGCTACAGCCTGGCAGTAGCGACCGGCCTCGATCCCATGGCGTTTGTAATGGCCGTGGCACTCGGTGGCAGCGCGTCATTCCTCACGCCCTATGGCTACACCACTAACCTGATGGTGCAGAACCTGGGCGGCTATACCCGCGCTGATTACCTGCGCTTTGGTTGGCTGGTCTCCTTAACGTATTCGGCGGTGGTACTGACCTTACTGCCACGCGTTTTCCCTTTTTGAGTCACGGCACAGCTTTTCTCCGCCGCTCCTTGGCTCACTGAAAACCCATTCGCAGTCGCTAAAGGGGCCGTTTGGCCGATTCAGACAGGCACTTAGGCGTCGTCAGTGTCCCGCGGTGCTCCTAGCTTGCCTTTGCCCGCTGGCGTAAATCACCGATAATCGGCGCATGACGAGGTGGGCATGCTAAAGATCAACGACTATCTGACCCCCGCTGAGCGCGAGCGGGTATTGAGTCGCAGCGATCTCTGGGCATGGTGGCTGGTGCTCTCCACCTGGGCGCTGACGCTGGCGCTGCTGTGGCTGGCTGGGGCGTTTCCACATCCGGTTACCATCTTGTTGGTTTGGGCTCTGCTGGCAGGACGCCAGCTCGGGTTGTCGGTGCTCATGCACGAGGCGGGTCACAACACCCTGTTCGCCAGCCGCGCGCTGAATCAGGGAGTAGGGCAGTGGCTGTGTGCCTTACCAACGCTCAATGATCTGACTGCTTATGCCAGCGGACATCTCGATCACCACCGGCTGACCGGAACGCCTGATGACCCCGATCTGCCTAATTACCGGGCTTACCCGGTCGATGGCACAAGCTTTCGGCGCAAGGTGGTGCGGGATCTGACAGGACAGACCGGTTTCAAATTAATTGCCGGCATTCTGCGTGGCGGCTTGGTCCACTTTGGTGGCCGCAGCTCCGATGGCAAATCGTTATTGCTCAAGCAGGTGGGCGTGCAGGCAGTGCTGGCCGGCATCTTGATGCTACTGGGCATTGGCTGGACCTGGTGGTTATGGTTTGCGAGCCTCATGACGTCGTACATGCTGGTGGCGCGACTGCGACAAATCGCGGAGCACGCGGCAGTGCCCGATGCCGATAACCCCGACCCCCGCTTTAATACCCGCACGGTTGAAGCACCGGTGTGGCAGCGCTTTCTCATGGCCCCACATTTTGTGAACTACCATCTAGAGCATCACTTGCTCCCCGGCGTGCCCTGTTATCGCTTGCCCGGCTTCCGCGCCTTGCTGAAGGGTAAGGGGCTACTCGACGAGGTACCCAGCTTCAACGGCTACCAACAGGTATTGCGCCACACGGTACAGCGGGGGTGAGCCTGTCTCCTGACCAGTGGGTGGAGGCGCATCTTGGCCCCATCGCAAAAGCGTTGTCTTCTATCGTCTTTTACACAGTGCCCATTGCGGGCACCGACGTGCCGCTCATTGTGATCTGGACGGCGGTGGCCGGCCTGTTTTTTACGTTTTACCTGCGGCTTATCAATGTTCGAGCGCTGTGGCTTGCGATCCGTCATGCCCGCGGCGATTTCGCAGATCCTGATGCCCGCGGTGAGATCAGTCATTTCAAGGCCGTTGCCACGGCGGTGTCCGGTACGGTCGGCGTCGGCAATATTGGTGGCGTGGCGGTGGCGATCTCCCTTGGTGGTCCAGGCGCGGCCTTTTGGTTGTTTATCGCCGGGCTGTTATCGATGTCGACCAAGCTGGTGGAGTGCACGCTGGGGGTCAAGTATCGGCGCTATAACGCCGACGGTTCGGTATCCGGTGGCCCCATGTTTTATATGGAGGCCTACTTTCGGGAGCGGGGCTGGCCAGGCATCGGCAAGGGCTTTGGCTCCTTTTACGCGCTGGCGCTGGTCATTGGCTGTCTGGGCATCGGCAATATGTTTCAGTCCAATCAGGCCTTTGCGCAGTTCGTGGTGATTACCGGCGGTGACACCTCTTTTTTCGCTGATCGAGGCTGGCTGTTTGGGTTGGCGCTGGCGGCGGTGGTTGCCGCGGTGATCATCGGGGGCATTCGCTCGATCGCGCGGGTCGCCGCGGTACTGGTGCCGGTGATGGGTCTCATCTATGTGATCGCCGCGGTGGTGGTGATTGCCCTCAGTGCCGAGCACTTGCCGGCGGCGCTGGCCCTGGTGGTCTCGGAGGCCTTTACCGGTCAGGCGGCATCCGGTGGCATTCTGGGTGCCATGGTGATCGGCTTTCAGCGGGCGCTGTTTTCTAACGAGGCGGGTATCGGCTCTGCTTCGATCGCGCACTCTGCGGTCAAGACCGAACAGCCGGCCTCCGAGGGCATCACGGCGTTATTGGAGCCCTTCATCGATACCGTGGTCGTGTGTTCACTCAGTTCACTGGTGGTGCTCACGACGGCTATTCCTCAGGGCCTGATGGGGTCGGGGCTGGCGGGGATTGAACTCACCTCGGCGGCCTTTGCCTGGCACTTTTCCTGGGCGCCGTATGTGATTGCGGTGGCGGCACTCTTGTTTGCCTTCTCGAGTGCACTGGCCTGGTCCTACTACGGGCTCAAGGGTTGGACCTATTTACTGGGCGAGGGGAAAGTGAAGAGCGTTGTCTTCCAGCTGATCTTTTGCGCCTTTATTGCCCTGGGCTGCATGCTCGAGCTGCGCGCGGTGCTCGACTTCTCCGACGCGATGACCTTCCTCATTGCACTGCCGAACGTGTTCATGCTGTATCTGTTCGCGCCTTTGGTGCGGCGCGAGGTCGGTCAGTATCTGGCTGCTATCAAAGCCGAGCGCTAAGCGGGTCAAAGCCGAGCGCTAAGCGGGTCAAAGCCGAGCGCTAAGCGGGTCAAAGCCGAGCGCTAAGTGGATCAAAGCTGAGCGGTAGGCAGGCGAGTGCCGCTGGCCGATCAGCTCAGTGACAGAGCCAGGTGCAAAGCAAGGTTAATAGGGCTGATCGCCCTCACTGACCACGCGGTGCAAACGGCGGGTCGCAGGAAAGAAATCATTCACTGGCTTATGTTGTGTGCTGCGGTTGTCCCACAGCACCATGCTGTCGGGTCGCCAGTTAAATCGACAGGTGAACTCGGGCAAGCTGGCGTGTCGCCACAGGAACTGCAGCACCTCGGCGGACTCCAGAGGCGGTAAGCCCTCGATATGTGTGGTAAACAGGGCATTTACAAACAGCACCTTTTTGCCGGTCTCCGGGTGGGTCTGTACCACTGGGTGTCGAACCGGCGGGTTGGCGGCAACGGCATCTGCGAGGCGCTCCCGGCCGCCGGGTTCCGCGAGACTCTCTTTAAAGCCATGACTGAAGTCGTGCACGGCAACCAACCCGTCAAGATAGCGCTGCATCCCGGTCGAGAGCCCTTGGTAGGCTGCGGTCATGCTTGCAAACAACGTATCGCCGCCCACTTCCGGAATCGTTATGCCGCGCAGCACCGTGACAGATGGTGGGTGTTGCCTGAACGTCATGTCGGAGTGCCACATCTCGATTTTGGACGGGTTCTCTCGGGTGCTCTCGAGGATCATGACCTCTGGCAAACCTTCGACCGTGTTGTAAGCAGGATGGGTTTGCAACGGGCCGAAAATCTGTGCCAGCGCCTTCTGAGCCGCGGGCTCGATCGACTGGTCGCGTAAAAACAGCACCTCGTGCTCGTTAAGTAAGGCGCGGAGCGTGCTGGTCAGCTCGGCGTCGAGTCCATCGCCCAGGTTCACTGCCTGTAGCTCTGCTCCGATGGCGCCTGCCACGCGCTTAACAATCATTGCCTCTTCTCCTGTCCATTGCCGACCTAAAGGGATCGTGGGGGGATTGTGCTCGCCCATGACGTGGGACGGCAATAGTCCGCTTGGCACACTGCAGGGGTGATTGAGCCTGTGGGTGGCACGGTTGATCAGTGACGCCATGCCGCCTGCCGGGCCAGTCCGCCAACCATGATAAGGAGTCAGGATGATGAAAAAATGGATGACGTTAGTAGGCAGTGCCGCATTGTGTGCCACGCAGGTAAGCCATGCGGGTGTCGCAGGGGGGGCGTCGATTGCTCAATCGGGCGTGGCGGCCCTGCAGGTGGGTTATGCACCCTTTCAAGATGAGCAGTCGCGAGCAGTAACGGTCATGGAAGCGGCGCAGACGCGGGGTAAGGTCTTGCCCTATGTCATCGGTATGGCCGCCGTGGATATTGCTTTGGCCTCGCTGTTTTGGGGGGTATACGTCCCCTTTTATGCCGATAAGGAGCCTGCTCATTGAGACAGGCGCTGAGTCCGCGCAGTGCGCCAGTCAAAACAGCCGTGCAACGGCTGCGCGATAAACTGGCCCGCGATGCCGAGCAGCGCGCCAGAGACCGCTACTTTGCCATGGCCATCGTACCGGTGTTGATGCTGTGGGCGCTGGTGATTGGTGGGAGCAGTGCGGTGGCGGGCGCGTTGATTCCCCCCGGCGTGGCCCTCACCGCGTACTTCGGTGGGGCGGCGATTCTGGTGATCTGGCTTGAACGGCGAGCGCAACGGGTCAGCGCGGAGCGCTAAACGGAAGACGGCAACCCCCTCATGGTGGGGCTGGGTTGCCGTCTTGCTTTGCCTTCTTGGGTGCAGTGGTGGGTACTGTCAGTCCGCTTGGGCTCAGCCACCCCGACCATGGCTGGGTGCGCCCATCAGACAGGTGCAATCATTCGACTGCGGGCCTGCTGCGCTGGCGACACTGCTGTCTGCGCATGTGGCCAGGGCGGTCAGTCTTGCAGAGCTGACTGACGCACTGATGCTGAGTCAAGCAGAGTCCGTTCGCATCCACACCACGGGCTATAGCCTGCAACAATTGGTGGAGATGGCGGATTCCGTAGGAGTACGGGCCCGTATCGCCGCAGTACCCCAGGGGTCGCTCTCCAAGTTGCTGCTACCGGTATTGGTGTACCTGCAGCTGCCCACTGGGCCCCACTTTAGTGTCTTGAGCGGTGCGGCGGGTGACCGGGTGCTGCTGGCCGACCCTTCGCAGGGCAATCTCTTCTGGACCCGGGAGGCCTTCGTCAGGGCTTGGGCGCCCGAGGGGGAGGGCGTGTTGCTCTCCCTACAGTAGTTCCTGACGCGTGAGTGCGAGGCCTTGTTCAGTGACCACATCAGCCCCGGCCGAATGGGTGATCACCGCCGTGCTGGCAAATTCGGGTTTGAGATAGGTATCGGCTACCCGGCGCAGGTCATCAAGGGTGGTATTGACGATGCCGGCGCGCAATATTTTACGGTGCTCGCTGGTGCGTCCGAACAAACGCTCATAAAAGTCGCGCTTCGCTTCACCGGCGGGAGAGCCCGGCTTATCGAGACTGGCCATCACGCTGAGAATCGCCTCCTCCAGAGCCAACTGTTCGTGTTGCTCGTCCATTAACCAGGTAATGGCCGCGTCAAAGTCTGACAGCGTTTCCACAAGCCGCGGATCGCGATAAGAGAAGAAGCGGAAAGCGGCGATATTGGGGTCGTGGCTCGCACCGCCCCCATAGGCACCGCCTTGTTCCCGAATACTGCGGTGCAAAAATCCGTTGCGCAGAAACGCCGCCAGCACCGACAGCTTCGGCGCATCGGCATGACCGGAGGGCACGGTGGGGTAGGCCTTGGCGCAGAAATTCACCTGCGTGTTGGTGACCCACACTTCTTGTCGCTGCTCTCGGATCGCAGCCAGTGCGCCACTCTTGGTCTCTGACGACGTGTGCACTGTGGCGGCAGCCAATGCCGCTTCACTGGCGGCGTCGATGTTGGGCTCGTCGGCAATGGTGCACAGCAGCGGCGCACCGGCCTCAGCCAGTTTCTGATGAATAGCTGCCAGCGAGTGGGTCAGCGCTTCGAGTTCTCCGTCTTGCTTCAGCACGTCGTCCAGCTCGCGCAGCCTGCGAATGCCCTCCAATCCACCTTGCTCATGGGCCAGCTGCGCCAGCGGGCTCATGCCCGCTGAGGCCGCACTCATCGCCAATGAATGACCACTGCCGGTAATCCCCTGATCCCGCCGGGCTCGCATTTGGCTGACCAGATCGCGAATTCGGTTTTGCTCGTCAAAACGTGCGCTCTCCAGGGTGTCCGACATCAGGGCCAGCTGGGGCTCGGTGCGATCTGCCAACGCCTTGGATGACAGCACAAAGAAGCTGTCGCAGGACTGCTCGTCGTCGCGGTGGGCGCGGCTGCTCACCGATGCGCTGAGTGAACCCACGGTTGCAGAATGCCGCTCCTGGGTTTGCAGGTAGTCGAGCTCGCCGACGCCGACCTCGGCCATTAAGGCGGTGACCAACGGCAGTTGCTGTTGCTCGCTGGCCGTCATGGCCGGCAGCCGATTGACCCATTGCTGGTACACCAGACCATTTGTGCCGGCGGTGTAACGGTAATGAGTGCCTGAGTCAGTATCGTGAACGATCGGTGTGGGCGAGGGCGTCTCCGAGGGAATATCTGACAGCTCCACGCGGGGCAAAATATCCGGGTCGTCCTTTTGTCCCTGACGTTCTCTCAGTCGCGCCGCCAGATCCAGAATTTCGGCGGTGTGCTCGCCGCTGAGCGAGTCCTTCATGCTGGTGAGCCGCTCGGCTTCTGCCGTCTCACGCTGGGCGGCGAGGGTCGTGTCGGGTGTGACCACCAAGCGCACGCGGTGTGGGTTATCCAACAGCAGCCGTTGGATCAATCCGGGAATGTAATCGGCGTCTGACACGCGCTCGCGCAGCGTGGCAATCACTGGCTCCAGATCCAGCGCGGCCACCGCATCGCCGTAGTGGGTGGCAGCGCCCAACGCTCTGAGCATCAGGTTCAGGCCATAGGGCATGCCATCACCGCTGACTTCGCGCTGGTGCAGTTCGATTTGTCGAAGTATGGCTTCGACTTTATCGGCCGAGATGCCCTCTGCCACCACCTGCTCAATGCAGGCCAGCACTTCCGACTCGAAGGCCTCGGCTTGGTCGGCCTCGCTGCCCTCGATGCCGCAGCAAAACACCATTTCTCGCATGGACTCCTCGAGTCCGCACAGCGGCGAAGGGGCCGTACCACGCTCAGTGGTTTCGAGGTAGTGCATCAGTGGTGAGGCGCTGTTTTCCATCAATACGGACGCCACCAGCTGTGCCTCGAGCATGGCCGTGAGATCGGCGCTTTCACCCAGCTTCCAGCCCATCACCAGATGCGTCTTGTTGGCAGATCCCTCCTCGGCATCAACGGCATAGGGGTGCGTTGCCTGCTTGGGGGCACTGAACGGCGCTTCTAACGCCACTTCAATTTTGCGGTTCAGCGCCGCGAAGCGATGCAGCACAGAATTTTCGAACACCTGCTGATGCGATTCGGCTGAGATATCGCCAAAGGTCAGAAAAATGGCGTTGCTCGGGTGGTAGTGCTCGCTGTAGAAGTCGCGCAGCTCCTGATAGCTGAGGTCAGGAATATGCTCCGGGTCACCGCCACTGTTGAAGTGGTAGGTGTTGGATGGAAACAGTTCATGGCATAACCGATCCCACAAGATGGAAGGTGTCGATGACATCGCCCCTTTCATCTCGTTGAACACGACCCCCTTGAACACCAGGGGCTGGCTGCTGTCGTCGTTTTCAAACTCGACCCGATGGCCTTCCTGAGCGAAATCCAGCGGATCCAGGCGGGAGAAGAACACTGCGTCAAGGTAAACATCGAGCAGGTTGCCAAAGTCCTTACGGTTTTGTGTGGCAAAGGGATACGCCGTCCAGTCAGAGCTGGTGAAGGCGTTCATGAAGGTGTTCAGCGAGCGCCGCAGCATCATGAAAAAGGGATCGCGCACTGGATACCGCTCACTACCGCACAGGGCGGTGTGCTCAAGAATATGCGCCACCCCGGTGGAGTCCTCGGGCACGGTTCTGAGCGCAACCATGAAGACGTTCTCTGAGGAGTCGCTGCTGAGGTGCAGGTGCTGTGCCCCGGTACCGGGATGCTCATATTCCTCGACGGCGAGGTTGAGGCTTGGAATCGGCACCGCACGCTTCAAGACAAAGGTGTTGGGGTGTTCGTTGGTAACTGGGGCGCGAGAGGGTTCGCTCATGTGTGTGGTTCCAATTCTGCTACGTCGAAGGGTTAGGCTGAAATTTTCTTGAGGTAAGTTTAAGTTAGGTTGAGGTTGGGTCTAGCCGTGCCATGTTACAGGGCTTGGGGTGTTATCGCTGACCGGTGTGGCGTCTCAACCTTTTGGATATGGGGTCTGTCCGCGGTTTTTCCAGTCCGGGTCTCGGCCCACTCAGTGTGTCTTTCATCTGCGCGGCTGACCGTCCATTGAACGTCTTTTCCAAGTGAG
>Ga0255756_1002106_pt1 | contig 21766 bp, 29 predicted proteins | sample 011ome_20_FD_179956 | JGI IMG/M metagenome (GOLD analysis project Ga0255756, IMG submission 179956) | Coastal salt marsh microbial communities from the Groves Creek Marsh, Skidaway Island, Georgia - 011509CT metaG (version 2) | ecosystem: Environmental > Aquatic > Marine > Intertidal zone > Salt...
AAGCTCATGGTGGTAAGATAGCACCTAGAAAAGATGCTAGAGTTATTAGAAGTTTCTCTCCTATGGCAGAGATGATGAAAGATGAACTTACAGCTCTTAAAGCGAGACAAGCAATAGGGCGTAGAGAGATGTTATTTAGACTGTAATGGCAAAAAGTAGAATAGACAGACGAGGTAAGATACGGAGTTTAACCCGTAAACCTAATCCTATTGTTCGCCACCATTGGCATAAAGCTAAAACTTTAGCTATGCTGGCTAATAGAAAACAATGGGCGCAAGAATTTGACCCTGCTTATACTTTAGAGATTGAAATTACATCAGGGGTTTCTACTATTACTACTGAAGACTCTACCGCTGATAACATGATTTACATAGAATTAGAATAGGATATAGATATGCCAACAATTAAGATTTCACAGCTTACAGAAAAACCAACAATGGCAGGTACTGAAGAAGTCCTGATTAATGATAGTGGAGTATCTAAAAAGTTTTCTACACAGAGATTCCTAGATGTAAAAACATTAACTGAAACAGCTAGAGATGCAGCTTTAACTGCTCAAACAGCAGCAGAAACAGCTGAGACTAACGCTGAAACAGCTGAGACTAATGCTAGTGGTAGCGCTACAGCAGCAGCAACATCAGAAACAAACGCAGCAACTAGTGAAACTAACGCAGCAAACTCCGCAACAACAGCAGGGACACACGCTACTAATGCAGGAACAAGCGAAACAAACGCAGCTACATCTGCTACTAATGCGTCTGATAGTGAAACAAATGCTAGTACGAGTGAGACCAATGCAGCTTCTAGCGCTACATCAGCTTCTGGTTCAGCAACTACAGCAACTACTCAAGCAGGTAATGCAAGTACATCAGCTACTAATGCAGCCACCAGTGAGTCTAATGCAAACGGATCGGCTACAGCAGCAGCTGGTTCCGCTAGTACAGCTACAACACAAGCTACCAACGCAGCTTCATCAGCCTCAGCAGCATCAACATCTGCTAGTAATGCATCAACTAGTGCTACATCAGCTTCAGGTTCTGCGACAGCAGCAGCAGCTAGTGCGGCAGCAGCGGCTTCTACTTATGATTCTTTTGATGATAGGTATTTAGGTGTTAAAGCCTCTGACCCTACTACAGATAATGATGGTGATGCTTTAGTCCAAGGCATGCTTTACTTTGATTCTGTTAATAGCTTGATGAAAGTTTACGATGGTAGCGGTTGGATTACAACATCATCAGCCACTCTAGCTACTTTAGATGTTTATAAGTTTACAGCCACAGCAAGTCAAACTGTATTTACAGGTACAGATGATGATTCAAATACTTTAGCTATAAAACCTACTGCTGAAATGGTAACTTTAAATGGTATTGTTTTAGAATCAGGCACAGATTATACAGTTACAACTTCTACTTTAACTCTTACAGCAGGTGCTGCATTAGATGACGAAGTTAATGTATATGCCTTTGGTAACTTTGAATTAGCAGACCATTATAATAAAGCAGCTTCTGATGCTAGATATGAGCCTATCGACAGTGCTTATACTAAATCTGAAGCTGATGCTAGATATCTACAGTCAATAGCTTCTAATTCTATCGGTGCTGATGAGCTTAATGTAAGTGGCAACGGTACAGCAGGGCAATACTTAGGTTCAGATGGTGACGGTACTATGACTTGGACATCTATTTCATCCGACCCTACTATGGGCGGTGATTTAAGTGGTACTGCCTCTAATGCTCAAATCGTAGCTAATGCGGTAGGTACTACTGAGATTGCTAATAGTGCTGTTACAGATGCTAAAATTGCAGGAATGAGTTCATCTAAACTATCAGGAGCTTTACCTGCTATTGATGGTTCGGCTCTTACAGGCGTACAACCGTTCCCTAGTGGTACTAAGATGGTATTTGCTCAAGCATCAGCACCTACAGGTTGGACACAAGATACAGCAAATAATGATAAAGCATTAAGAGTTGTTAGTGGTTCGGGTGGTGGTACAGGTGGTACACACGGATTAAGTTCACCACCAAGTACATCACATACGCATACAGGACCTTCACATACTCATAGTACACCTTCTCACTCTCATAGTCATACTTTGAGTGCTGGTGCGCATACATTGAGTACGACTCAGATGCCTAGTCATAGTCACAGTTCTTATTATTGGTCAGGTACTAGTTGGAATACTACTGGCTGTGCAAAACCTCAATCAACTCAAAGTTATTCCAGCGCTAACTGTGGTGTAGGTACAAGTTCTACGGGTGGTGGTTCATCTCACAGTCACTCATTAAGTGGCTCAATTACTTCAGGTGGTTCAGGCACTTCAGGCTCAGGTGGTACAGGTGCTACAAGTTCAGCAGGACCTACAGCATTTGCACCTCAGTATGTAGATGTAATTGTTTGTAGTAAGGATTAATTATGGCTTTAGAAGTAGAATTTTTCTGCCCTCTAGGCTCTGAATGTGAATCAGCGGAAGGCAAGGTTATCAAGCGTTGTGCTTGGTACACTAAGATGGTAGGACTAGACCCAAACACAGGTAAAGAAGTAGATGATTGGGCGTGTGCTATGTCTTGGATGCCTATGCTACAAGTGGAAATGTCTAAGACTAACCGAGGTCAAACAGAAGCCTTAGAGAGTTTTAGAAATGAAACAGTTAAAGGACAAGCAGAGTTTAATGAGATTGTTAAGAAAAGAAATAATATGTTAGGAGAACACTAATGAATGTATGTGTAATAAAACAAGATAACATGGTTTCTGTTGATGGTGAAGGTCTTAACTTTGACTTTACTTTAGCAGACAACATTTGGGCAATTCAGTGGAATGGTACATTAGGACATATTGAGTTTAACGATGGAACACCTAATGAAGAATTAAATGATTTTTCAGATTATCAATACTTGGTTGATGCACACGCTACTGAGAAGCAACGAATTATTAACGCTGAACAATATCGATTAGCAGATGCTGAAGCATCAATGACCTATGCTCATAAAAGAGCAAATGCTTATCCATCAGTAGGCGACCAACTAGATATGATGTATCATGATAAAGTTAATGGTACTACTACTTGGAAAGATGCTATTAATGCAATTAAACAGGAGTTTCCAAAATGAGCAGAGCAAGAAACCTAGCCAATCTATTAAATAGTTCAGGTGATGTAAAATCAGATAGATTAGATAATGTACCAGTATATGCTGATGTATCTGGTTCGTCTTCTGGTTTAATGCCAACAGCTATGAAAAGTAAGCTTGATGCTATTGAGGCAAATGCTACAGCAGACCAAACAGGTGCGGAGATATTAGCATTGTTCTCTAATAGTATCACAGCAGGGCATATTGCTGCAGGTGCAATTGGTGCTTCTGAGCTTGGTGATGCTGTTGTAAATTCTCAGCATTATGCTTCTGGGTCTATTGACAGAGTACATTTAGCTAATGACATTATTGACGGTTCAAAGATTGCTAACGATGTTATTAATAGTGAGCATTACGCTGATAACAGTATTGATGCTCTACACTTAAATGTGTCTGGCAATGGTACTACATCTCAGTATCTACGTTCTGATGGTGATGGGTCTATGTCTTGGGTAACTCCACCAGATACTAATACCACTTACACAGCGGGTACTGGTATGTCGTTATCAGGCACTACTTTCAACTGCAATATAAACACACCTGCTGAAGTAGGTTTGGGTAACTTATCATCTAATGGTAACGCCCTTTCAGGTAGCTTTACAGCCACAGGTAATATCACAGCTTATTCAGACTTACGTTTGAAGAACAACATTGAAGTTATTGATGATGCTTTAGCTAAAGTAATGAGTTTACGTGGTGTAAACTTTGATATGAATGGTGAGCGTTCAACAGGTGTTATTGCTCAGGAGTTAGAACAGGTTCTTCCAGAAGCTGTATTTGATAATGAAGATGGTATGAAGTCGGTAGCTTACGGAAATATTGTAGGCTTACTAATTGAATCTATTAAAGAGCTATCAGCTAAGGTCGAGGAACTGGAGAATAAATAATGGCACTACAATCATCAGGTCCTATTAGCTTAGCTGACATTCAAACTGAGTTTGGTGGGTCTAATCCTATCAGCCTTAGTGAGTATTATGGTAAAGACACAGTACCTAGTTCAGGTGCTATAAGTATTGGTGATTTCTACGGTACTAGTAATGCAATCTTTATGACAGCAACAGGCGGTACTGTCACCACTTCAGGTGATTGGAAAATTCATACCTTTACAGGTTCAAGTACGTTCACTGTCACGTCAGTGGGTAATGCCGCTGGTTCAAATAGTGTTGAATATCTAGTTGTCGCAGGTGGCGGTGGCGGCGCTGGTCACTACGGTGGTGGCGGTGGTGCTGGTGGCTATAGAACAGCCACAGGTCTGTCTATTGCAGTACAGGGCTACACTGTTACAATCGGTGGCGGTGGTTCGGGCGGTGGTTTGCGTAATTATGAAGGCGCACCAGGTTCTGCTGGTAGTAGTTCTGTTTTTAGTAGTATTACATCAACTGGTGGTGGTCGAGGCGCTCCTAGAAGTCGAGACTCATTACCATCGGGGTCTGGTGGCTCAGGTGGTGGTGGTGGTAATAGCAACACAAGTAACCGTCCAGGTGGTGCTGGCATAGCTGGACAAGGTAATAATGGTGGTAATGGTTACAATAATTTAGGCGAATCAGGTGGCGGTGGCGGCGGTGGTGCTGGTGCTACGGGCAACGCTGGTGGTTATAGAGTAGGAGGCGTAGGTGGTAATGGCTCAGCTTCATCAATCACAGGTTCATCTGTAACAAGAGGTGGCGGTGGTGGCGGTGGTGCAGTGTATAACAGAGCTGCTGGTGGTACTGGTGGCGGTGGTGCTGGTGGTTACTCTGGTACTAACAACACAGGTGGTGGTGGTGGTGGTGGTCCATCGGCTCAACCCGGTGGTCGAGGTGGCTCAGGTATCGTTATTATTAGATACAAGTTCCAATAGGAGATTATATGGCACATTTTGCACAAATAGAAAACAACCTAGTAACTCAAGTAATAGTTGTAGATAACAGCGACATTCTTGATGAACAAGGAAACGAATCAGAAGTTGTAGGTACTCAATTCTGTACTGACCTATTAGGCGGCACTTGGGTACAAACCTCTTACAACGGTAATATGAGAAAGAACTACGCAGGTATTGGTGATACTTATGATACTACTAGAGATGCTTTCATAGCACCTTCACCTTTTCCTTCTTGGGTATTAGATGAAACTACTTGTAGATATGAAGCACCAATACCTTATCCCGAAGTTGCTGCTGATAGTTTAGATGTGTATGTTTGGGACGAGCCAACGATTAATTGGATTAAGGTAGAAGTTTTATAATGGAAATATCAGACATCTTTTTAACGCTAATAGGGCTTATCATAGCTATGCTAGGTTGGTTTATGAGCAGATTAGCTGATAAAGTATCTAGGCTTGATGATACTCTTAATAGTTGTCAAAGCACTATGCCTCTTAATTATGTACTTAAAGATGATTATAAGACTGACATCTCTGAATTTAAAGAACAGCTTAGTAGTCAGAGTAAGAAGATAGACCAGATATGGAAATCTATAAGAGTTAAAGAATAAGAGGGGGAGAGTAATGGCAAGAACTAATCAAACAGCAAGAGACAGTAAAGGACGCTACGTTAAGCTAACTGTTCTTAATAAAATTAAAGCAGCCTGTGGTGTATTTAGCGCTAAGTTAGATAAGTGGTTGAAGTCTTGTGATTAGTTTACTGACTAACGTCTTACCAATCGCTTTCGGCTTCTTAATGAAGTTGTTTGCTCTTAACCAACAAGCCAAGCATGAACAGCATACACAGATGCTAGATGCTTTTGCTGCTCGTTCTCAGTCTATCCAAGATGCTAGGGAACAGTCTAATAAAGAAAGCCCTATGGCTGCTTTAAACAGACGTGTTATTATCTTTGTAATACTTGGCTTAGTTATATTTACTCAAGTAGCACCTGTATTGCTTGATGTTCCAACTGTTGTACCAACTGTACAAAAAGGTATTTCCTTCTTAGGGTTTGATATTACTTCAGATAAAGTTGAGTATGTAACTGTAGAAGGCTTGCTTAAACTAGATGAAGTATTTAAGTGGGCTAGTATGATAATTGAGTTTTACTTCGGCGCACAACTAGCTAAAGGTAAATAATATGAACACTAAACTAATAACTTGTTCAATAGTCGCTGTTCTTGGACTTCAAGTACACGCTGTAGACAACACTAATACAAACACTACGACTAACACAAGTACATCAACTAATACTTCAACTAGTACAGTTAATAGTACAAGTACCTCAACTAACAACACTACATCTAATTCTACAGTTGACTATAAGAATCAACCTGTTGGTGGTGCTAGAGCGCCTAGCGTATCTGTATCTAATAGTGATGTATGTGTAAGTGGTGTAAGTGGCGGTATGCAATCTAACGTAGTAGGAGTATCTTTTGGCTCAACTGTTGTTGATGCTAATTGTGAGCGTATTAAGTTAAGTAGAGAGTTACGTAAAGGTGGTATGAAAGTTGCTTCGGTAGCTTTGTTATGTCAAGACCCTAGAGTCTTTCAAGCAATGATTCAATCAGGAACACCTTGCCCTGCTAAAGGTAAGATAGGTAAAGAAGCCGCAGGTTACTGGAATAGTTATCCTGAACTAAGACCTGACTTTATTGAGTACAGAGCTAATCTACAGATACTGATTGACGCAGGTTATATTAACGAAGATGGTTCATTAGTTACAGAGGAGCAGCGTGAAAAGATTGGCTTTAAGTCTAGCACTCATAACTGGAATAGCGGTAGCTAAAACTACTGATAATTTATTAAATAGCAACCCTAAAGATGGGTTCTTAAATGGCGCATATGATTTCCCTAATATACATAACCATAGTGACAACGACCCAATAATCTTTACTGGTAACCCTAATACTGTATTTGATGCTCAACAGACAATAACAATAGAAGAGTTTAACCTAGTGTCTATTAATTATGGTTTAGAGTATTTATCTCAGTATAGTGGGTATGTAACATTAAAGGCAGACTTCTTTGATAACAATGGTGGGTTTTTAGATAATGATGGTGGAACATATACAATTACTTCAGGCTCGTGGCAAAGCCTGTCAAATGTATATGACAATACTGATTACATTAACGACATATTTTCAATTACTTTAACTATAGGCGGTGTTAGCGATAGAGGCGGAACAGACGATATACAGTTAAGAAACGCTTACGTTACTTATGACTACTCAGAAATACCGTTAGAAGAGATACTAGTAGATACTTCTTTAGATGAATTGATTATGAATTTAATTGAGGATGGTGCTACAGTAGAGCTGATTGATGAGTTAGTTGATAATACTGAACTTGCTCAAGATAATAAAGAGTTGATTGAAGACATTGAACAAGTCATTGTAGAAATAGAAGATGAACAAGAAGAAGTAAACGAAGAGGTTTCAGAAGAAGAGTCTAATGAAGAATCAACGGAGAGTGACAATGAACAAAGTGATACAGAAGAGTCTAACGAAAGTAGTGATAGCAGCAACAGTAATGATGGTAGTAGCTTTAATGCTGACACAAGTAGTAGTGTATCAACATCAAGCGATGGGGCTTTAGAAATCTTAGAGTTAGTTAATAGTGTTACTGGTAATTCGTTTGAACAAGTAGGTATAACTGAAGTACTAGACTTTGAGTCTTATACGCAAGTTAGTATGCAAGACGTAATACAGCTAGAAGAGAATGAGGATTTCTATCAGAACCAAGCATTCTATAAAGATGTAGGAATGACAGACAGTAGTATATTTAAAGGGTATGATAAACTTAAACTAAAGGATGGTGAGTGGTATGGAAGCAATAATCAATTTTATTAAAGAAGCTTTAGCAGGTAAGAAAATGTCTGCTGAGTGGATTGTTACATTAGGAATAGCCATTGGTGGTTTAGTATGGGCAGGAACACTTGCTATGCAAACTTATAATACTGTATTAGCAGATATTGAAGCCTTAAAGGCAGACTCACACGCAGCAGTAGCAATGTATGATGACACAAGTATTACAAATAAAGTGTCTGAAAACAAAGACAATCTTGCTCAACTTAAAACAGATATCTCTGCTTTAAATGTTAAGATTGATAATATAACGCGTGATGTAGATAGAAACAGAAACGCTGTAACTTCAACAGGAAACCCATTAAGCTTATGATAGATAAAATCAGTAAATGTACGATTGTATTCGCAGTCGGTGTAACTTTGTCATTAGCGTCTGTAGCGTTTATGAACCAGTTTATGCAAATGCCTCAACAAATGATGATGGGATCAATGCAAATGATGAATCAACCACAATCATGTAATTGTAGTTGTCCACTACCTAAATAATAAAGGAGAAATAAGATGTTAAAATATGATATACCTCAAAAGCAAGTTAAGAAACCAGTTAAGAAAAAAGCCCCTGCTAAGAAAAAAGCTTCTAAGTAGTTGATTTATATAGATTAATTGTATTATAATGTGCCTAAACGGAGAACCTTATGACCTTTAGAGAACTTATTAATGAAGTCCTAATCAGGTTGAGAGAAGACACCATTGCTACCGACTGGTCGGGTAATATCAATGATAGCACTACAGTAACTGATTATCAGAAAGTTATTGGCTCACTGATTAACGATTCAAAACGTAATATAGAATCTTACCACGACTGGTTGATCTTGCGCGAAACTGTAAATATTTCTACAGTATCTGGCACTAGAAATTATAATTTAAACTCTGGTCAAGAGATTAAGATACTAGATGTTGTTGATCAAACTGATGGCCAGCGGTTATCACAAGTATCAAGAATTTTGATGAACTCTTTTAGGTATCCTTCTAGTAATAATGGAGACCCTATTTATTATTCATTTAATGGTGTAGACTCATCTAACAATTTAAAAGTTGATTTAGAGCCTATTCCAGACTCTGTTCGTACACTTTCTTTTGATATGTTGAAATACCAAGATACCCTAAAGCTTGCATCAACATCAATTAAGATTCCAGAGAAGGCTGTTATTATTGGCGCATGGATGAGAGCTGTTTCTGAAAGAGGTGAAGATGGTGGTACACAATCTACTGTAATTGCAATGGAATACAAAGAGATTCTTAATCAAGCTATTATGCTAGATAGTGGTAATACTCAATATGAATCTGACTGGTTTGTTGAATAATGGCTAAGAGGCTATCATATAAGCCGTTAAATAACATTGGTATCAATGGGCTTAACACGCAAGCAAATCCTACTACACTAGATGTTAGTTGGCTGACTAACGCAGACAATATAGTTTTGAGAGAATCTGGCCGTATATCATTTAGAAAAGGATTTAAGCAAAATATTTTAGCAAATACAGATGGTGCTGCATCCGCTCCTTTAAAAATAGGCTCTATTGGTGAAACAGACTCTGGAACTATTGTTGCGGCTGTTGGTACAAATATGTACACTGTTGATTTTACGACTCCTGACACTCCTTGGACTAATGTTCATGCTGTTGTAGGTGGAACGGATTCTGATTGGCAGATGGTTTCTTTGAGAGATGAATTGTATTGCGTTCAAGCTGCTCATGAGATGATGGAGTACGATGCGGGAGTATGGACTCCTATCAGCTCTACTAGTGGATATAACGCTACCGCAGCTGCTCTTATTACTACAATGAATCCTAGTTGCGGTATGTCATTTTACGGAAGAATGTGGGTAGGTGGTTGTGCAGAAGATAAAGGAACTCTTCTGTATTCAGATACATTAAACGCTCATAAGTGGGGATCAGGTGCTGCTGGTTTTATTGATTTACATACGGTATGGGATAGTGACGAGATTGTTGCTATAGCTCCTTTCTACGGAAAAATAGTTATTTTTGGAAGGCATAATATTGTTCTTTACAATGGTCCTTCTGAACCAACTACAATGTCTTTAGATGAAGTTATTCGTGGCGTTGGTTGTATATCAAGAGATTCTGTTGTTGCGGTAGGCGATGATTTAATGTTTATGTCTGATACAGGACTACGCTCATTGCTAAGAACTACTGAAAAAGATAAGCTTCCATTAACAGATTTATCTTTAAACGTTAAAGACACTATTGTTAGAAACATAGCTAGTAGTAATGTTATTAAATCATGTTATGTAGAAAGTGAAGGTGTATTAGTTGTAAGTTTTGTTAATTTAAAAATTACGTATGTCTTTGACATGAAGCATCAGACACCTAATCAAGCACCTAGAATTACAAACTGGGTATCAACAGGTTTGTACAATCCATCTTCAATGAGATATACAGCTAGTAAAGGATTTTTAATTGGTCAAAATGCTGGGTCTATTGCTACTTATGAGGGATATTACGATAAAACCTATGTAAGTGGTGGCTCTTATGTTTCAAACCCTTATAATGGAAAATTTAAGACTGTATGGATTGATTTAGGTGATTCGGTTGTAGCATCTCTTTTAAAGAAACTTAAAGCTGTCATTAGTGGCGGAGCTGGAACACAAGTAGGACTTCAATGGTATAAAGACTTTAATGTAACACCATCTCGTTCTCTTGGTTTTACACTTAACCCTACATCAACTGGAACACCTAGCTTATGGGGTGATTCTACATCATTATTTGGCAATTCTAAATATGCCCCTATTTATGGATTAAGAGAATACAATGTACCTTTATCAGGAAGCGCTAAGTTTTTACAACTTGAAATGAGCGCTGAAACAGCAGGATATACAGCTGCTTTACAAGATTTAACACTATTATATAAAGAAGGAAAAATACGATGAGCAATTATACTATTGCAGTTCCATGGTCTGGCAAAGACGCTTTATCGGATTCAGATCCAGCCAAAGTTATTTCAGGCTCAGACTTTAATACTGAATTTACAACTGTACAAACAGCAGTTAATTCTAAAGCAGATATTAACGGTTCAGCTACAGAATCATTTAGCGCAACCACAGCTTCTGCTGGTACAAACACTACGCAGGTGGCTACTACTGCTTTTGTTAAAACCGCTATTGATGCTATACCTTCATCTTATCCTGTAGGATCTATATTTATAACAGTTACTAACTATGCTGATTCAGCCGCTGTTGTAGCTGCTATAGGAGGAACTACTTGGATTGCTTTTGCAGCAGGTAAGATGTTAGTAGGTTTTGACTCAGGAGACACTGATTTTGACACTGCAGAGGAAACTGGTGGTTCTAAGACGCATACATTAACTGAAGATGAAATGCCGTCTCATCATCACGACCTAATGTTAGGTGGTGCTTCTTCTGGACCTAGAACACACATTTCAGTAGATACATTTAATGATGGTCATAGTTATTCAGGTAGTAACGGAGAGGCTACTGAAAATGCAGGTAGTGGTGACGCTCATAATAACCTACCTCCTTACATAGTAACTTATATGTGGAAGAGAACAGCTTAAAATGGCAACTGCTTGGGAAAATTTAATGTCTAACGCTTCTAGTAACAGATTGCTAGATCAAGATGGTATGTTTAGACAGAATCAGTATTATAGACGTTGGCTTGATAGTCAACAAGCTGTTAATCCTAGACTGTCTGCTGCTATTAATATTGGTAGTAATGTTGCTAATGGTAATTATGATTCTTTAACTAGCACACCTCCTGTTTCAGGATTATCTAAAAGAGAACAAGAAGTTCAAAACTATTACGACTACTGGAAAGATGATGGTATTAGTGGTAGAGATTTAATGCAAGTTGGTGGATTTCTTAGTGGAATGCCTGTAACTTCACTTACTGATTATGCTATGGGTAAAAACCCAGCAGGAGATATTGGGTCTTACTTAGGATCTTCTATATTAGGTAGTCAAGCTGGTTCTTTGCAAGAAGCTATTGCGCTATCTAATGTTGGTGGAATTGCTGGTCAAGAAATTGGTACGGCTATTAGTCCAGGCCAATGGACCGCACAATCTGGTAGCTTAGGAACAAATGTTGCTAAAGCTTTAGGCTTTCAAGAAGGAACGCGCGAATTTGATGAAGCAAGAAACGTAGGTATGAATTTTATTGCTGACGAATTAAGATCAGGAAAAAGTATTCAAGATATTGTAAAAGAAGCTGACGAATCTGTTAAAAATTATAAAGATGTAGAATATACAGGCCCTATTGAAGTTGAAGAAAAATCAACTGGATATGGTATGCAAGCTCCAGGAGAAGCAGTAGCAACGAATTACAGAGGAAATATATTTGAAATAACTCAAGAGCCTACAACAGTAAATGATTTTGCTGGAATGTTTGGTGGTATTAGCAACTCTATTAGTAATTATTTTGGCGGTAGTGATGGTTATGGAGGTATAGACACTTCTGAAGGCACTATAGCTGGAGATTATTATGAAGGTGGGTTCTCTAAAGAGGATATGGACTTTGCTACAAGTTTTGATGGAAATAACGATAATACAGGTGGTGGATATACTGCTGCCGATGAACAAAGTGTTGCCGATGAAGTCGGTGTATCAGATTATTAAGGAGAAGTAATATGGCAAATTTTTGGGATGACTGGAGTTGGGATAGTGATTGGAATGAGCCGCTATTAAACGCTGGTGTTGCTTTGGGTAGTGGTTATATGGCAAGTCAAGCTGCCAGACAATCTCAAAGCGCACAAGAGCAAGCAGCTCAATTAGCTTGGGAACGTTCACAGCCTTGGAATGTAGGTGGTGTATTTGGAGCTACAACTTTTGATCCTGAAACACGAACATCTTTACAAACATTATCTCCTGAAATGCAAGCTCAGTATGATGCTTCAATGGCTTCAGCTGCCGCTAATAGAGCGCAAGCAGACGCACTTGGTCTTGATCCTGCTGCAATGGGTAAACAATTCTATGAACAACAGAAAGCTATATATGCTCCAGAACAAGAAAAACAAAGACTAGAGCGTGAAAATAGACTTGTAGCTCAAGGAATGTTTGGCTCTAGTGGTGGTCAAGCTCAAATGAACGCATTACTTGATGCTCAAGCACAACAAGATGCTCAAGCACAAATTGCTGCATACGATAAAGCTCAAGCTATACAAGATACTTATAGAAGTAGATATGCTAGTGATCTTGCTCTTGCTCAAGGAATGGGTAACTTACCTGGAACTTATAGTCAAACAGGAATGGGTATTGGAGGTAACTTAGCTGGTATTGCTGGTACTGCCGGAAATATGCAAGTTAGCGCTGCTAAACAAATGTCTGATGCTACTGCTGGAATGTGGGGTGGTATGGCAGGAGCTGTAGATAGATATGTTAACCCAGCTAAAAAAACAACATAAGGAGATATTATGGCAGGATTAGATAATATTTATAGCGCTTTAGCTAAAGAAAAAGAATCCAATATGCAGACTGGTCTTGATTATTCAAAGATTAGAGAAGGTGGCGTTGCTGCTGCTGTAATGGCTCAGGCTGGTGGTATGCTTGGTGGAGCTGCAATGCAAGCTGCTGGATACCAAACTCCTGCTCAGATTAAGCAACAAGCTAGAAATGAAGTTAAAGCTATGTTTCCTAATCCTCAAACTAGATCAGAAATGATTGCTATGGCTAATGCTTTCAAAAACTTAGGCCAGATGGATGATTATGAAAAAATCATGAAGTTAGCTGATGACATGGCAGGCGGAACTGAAATGAAGAAATGGCAGTCCGAGGTTGCCGGACATAAACAAGCTATTGGTGATTATGCTAAAAGTAAAGGTTATACACTTACAAATAGGCAATTAGATAACCTTGTTAGCTCTACTCAGGCGAAAGGATACTTTAGTGAAAAGAATGCTACAGTAATAAGCGGTTGGGCAGATATTGTTAATCAAGCTTTAGCAGGAATGGAGCCTGATAAAGTTAAACAAGAAACTGTTGGTAATGTCAACGTATTACCATCTACAACTACCGATTTAACAAAACAGAGAGAAGACGAAATCCGAGTAAATACCCTTGGAAAAGGTGTTGATGATTTTAGAGCTGAAACTAACAAGCTGTCAGAAAGTTTAGGATTTAATACCGCTGGATTACTTTTGGTTGATGAGCTTGATGCCGGACAGAGTGCATCTTTACCGCCATTAAAGAAAGCTTTAAGTACGCTTATTGGTGACGATAGAATTTCTATGATGGAAATACAGCAAGCAACTAAGATTGGTGATATTGGTCAAAGAATAACAGATTGGTTTACAGAGTTTGCAACTGGTGACTTATCTCCAGAAACTAAATCTCAAATACGCTCATTGTTTAGAACTCTTGGTAAGTATGAAGAGCAAAAATACAATTCAAAGGTTAATGAGTACAAAAAAAGATATTCTCAATTTACAGATGATGAATTAAACTCTTGGTTTCCGCCTAGAGAAACAAGTGCGTTTTATAGTCCAAAAGAATGGCAATTAATGCAAGTTAAAAAAGCTATCAGGCAGAAAAAAGGAGGTAAATAATGCTAGGCCAAACACCTACCGTACTAAATGACAAGCCTCTAGCAGATATGACCTTAGAAGAGCTTGAGGCTATAGAGGCAAGCTTAGCCAAAGAAATAGAAAATACGCAAGTATCGTACTCAGAAAAATCTAATGAATACAGCTCTATGTCTATAGAGGAGCTTGAGGCTATGGCCAACAATCTAGGTGAAAGTATAGCTAATGAACAGAATCAAGGGCAAAACAGATATACCGATTTAGGTGAGTATTATGGCGATCGTGTTCAATCTGGTTTAACAGCTACACCTTCTATGGTTGGCGCAGCTTATAAAACTTTAATCGAAGATCCTTTTACTAAAGGAGGAGTTGATTCATTTGGTGAGTTGTATAATAGATTTGGTGAAAATTATATGAATTATCAGCATGGTTACCAAGAATTGTTCAATATGGATGTTGATAAAACAGGAAAAAAACCGCCTAATGATGTTCATAGATACGTAGGTGCTGGTGTTGAAGCGCTTTCTGATCCGTATGGACTTTTATATAAAACAGGCTTAAAGATTGCAAATGTTTTAGGTAGGGCTGTAGGGCTTCAGTCGCTTGGTATGGGTGCTGAAGGTGGTGGTGATATTGGCGCTGGAGTTGAAAAAGCTCTTTATAACGAAGAAGGTGGCACAGGGAGACTTGCTGGATCTTTAATATTCGCTCCTATTGCAGCATCAGCTTCTAAGCCAATAACATCAACTCTTGCTCAAACTGGAGGATCTGCGTACAGAAAGTATAAAGAAATTAAAGCAAACCCAGAAGACGCTCAAAGCGCTTATGCGACAACATACGTTAAGGGTGTTTTAGGTAAGATTGTTGAAGAAAAGCCAGATGTAGAGTCAATTCTCAAAGATTTGAACAAAATTGGAGTTAAGTGGGATGTTGGGGATTTTCCTCTTATCGCTGCCGCTGGTGAAAGTCCTACAGCACGCTCACAGCTTATTAAACTTGCAAAGACAAATTCAACTTATACGCAAGGATTTAAAGATGAATTTAATCGGATGGCTAATCTTATCGAGTCTAATGCTGACAAAATTTTCGGACAAAGATACACTGAGTTTCCATGGTCTGAGCAACAGGTGAGTAAAGGTTTAAGATCAAGACAGCAAAGACTTATTAAAGCTAGATCTAGTATTGATGATAGGATTGAAGACTTACAAGATAAATTAGACCCTAAAATGTCTGAGCTTGAAAGAGGTGATGCTATTAAAAAGCTTGTAAAAACTAGAGAAAAGCTTGCACAAGCAGAGGTAAGTCCTTTATATACAGAGCTTTTAGATGAAGCTAGAGCTGCTGGAGTTTATTTAGAACCTAGATATACAGGTCAGATCTATGAGTTTGTTGAGGACAATGCTATTAGAGATATGTTTGGTAAGAGATCATCTATTGATAAAAAGGTGTTCACAAAGTTAAAGCCAGAAATAAAGACAGAAAAAGGTATTGAGGTTGAAAGAATTTACCCATCTATGTCATTTGACCAGATTGAATCTTTAAAGAAAGCTATTAACGAGCTTAAAAGACAACCTTTAAATAAAACAGAAGCTAGAAATTTAAGACTTTTTGAAAAAGAATTTAATTCTGTAAGAGACAATATTGTTGTTAAGGGTCGTATGGTAAATGGCAAGTACACTCCGCCACAGCCTGCACCAGGTTTTAGTGATAGATTGAATCAGATTGACTCGATTTACTTTCAAAAAGTTGGAATACCGTTCTCTTCTGAAGCTATTGCTCAAATCGGTAGAAAAAGATATACATCTGAAGTCAGTAATATTATTTTAAAAAACCGTGAATCTTTAGATCAATATTTAAACGTTGCAGGTCAAGAAGGTATTGTAGTAGCAAAAGACGCTATGGTTTCTAAATTACATGAAAAGGTGGTTGTTAATGGTTGGCTTGATAATAGAAAATTAAAAAAGGAGTTAGCCAAAAATAAAGAAGTTATTGATGCTATTCCTGGAATGGCTGATGAACTCAAACAGCTTGAACTTAATTCTGATTATCTTAGTATGCGATCTGCTACTCTTGATGATGCGTTAAAAGTAGCTCAAAGAAAAGTATCCGATCATTTCCTTACGACAACTGAGTATGCTCCTGACTATGAGTCTTTAATGAAGAATATGTTAGGCAATAGAACATTTTTAGCAAAGTTTAAAAAAGATTTAAAGATGTTAGACTCCTCAACAAGAAAGGCTGTCCTTGATAGAACTAGACGTGAGTTTGTAGAGATTTTAAAAGATAGACCAGAGGGTGCTTACAATTATTTAATGAATCCTAAGAACTCTAAAGTTATTAATGATATTATGGGTGATGGATATTCTAAAGATATGCAAGATTTTGCAAAAGTTATTGATGCAATGTCTAAAATGGATGTTAGCAAGCTAAGTGCTGTAGTCAATAAAGCTGAACTTGATTTTGTTGGAAAAAGATTTGGTGGATTATCTTTTAAGTATGTATCATCACAGGTTAGAGATAGAATTTCTAATATCGTTATGAAAATGACTAGAATAAGCTCTAAAATGCTAGACTATAAAACAGAAAAAGCAATGGACAGAGGTGTTTTTGAACTTCTTGTCGATAGAGATGGTATGAAAAAGGTTAATGCTGCCGTTGCCAAAATGGACTTTAATATTGATCATCCAGTAAACATAAAAGAATTAACCGGCATTATGAAAGAAATATTGCCAATTTATATGTACTCAGCAACTAAAGCAAGCGTTGGTACTGAAGCAGAAAAAATAGAACAAAAAATTCAATAGGAGAGTAATAATGGCAAGAGGCGCAGACGGTTCAATGTTGACAAAAGAGCAATTAGATCAACTAAATTTAGATAGATTTAATCAAGCAGTTGCTGATGGCAACTTATATAACATCGGCCCTATTGTAGATGGTGGTGGAACTTCATTTTCTCCAGAACGTTGGGATGATTATTTTAATAAAAATCCAGATGTTAAGCCTAAAAACTACACTAACCAAAAAGATATGCAAGCCAAGTTAGACTCTGGTGAGACTATTGATACAGACTATCAAGAATTTGTAGTTGATAGAAATGAAATTGATATTAGAGATCAGCAGGATATGGAGCCTAGTTACCCTAAGCGTGGTAAAGATAATTCATTCTTAACTGAAGAGCAGGCTAAATCTGAATTAGCTCAAGAAGCTCAAGATGAAATTGACACTCAAGCGCCTATTGATGCTATTAAAGCTGAAGAAGATGAGTTTGATTCTCCAGTTAGTGAATGGGTTAAAGAGTTTTCAAGTATGCCAGATGAAGAGTTTAACCAACTTGGGCCTGCGATTGATCAGTTACCGGCTAATGCTCAAGAAGCTTACAATTCAGTATTACAAGCTAAAGATGACATTCAATTTGAAGATGCTTTAGCTAAAGGTTCTGCTGCTAACCAAGCAAATATTGATTCTCTTACAAGTCAAGCGCCTACTGATGAAGAAATAAGCGAAAAGTACGCAGGTGCTAAAGCTGATGCCATGAGTAAAGTCAAGAACATGATGATAGAGCAAGAGTATCAAGATGAAATTAAAGATATTGATGCTTTCTATGAAGGTACTGATGAGAAGAAAGGTATGCTTACATCTAATGTTAAAGAGCTAGGTAAAGGTCCGGGCGAAGCAGAAGCTGATGCTTTAATGAGAGATCAAGCAGGTGATATGGAAATGTCTGATATGAAAGATAAAGACAGAGCAATAACAACTACTATCATGAAAGATACTGGCTTAGATATGAACCAAGCTAACGCTCTTATGGGTAAATTAAAAGGTCTTTGCGGCTAATGGCAATGCTAACAAAAAATCTATACAATGCTATTCGTAGTGCTGAAACAGATATGCTCGACACTAAGAAATGGGGTAATAATAGATGGCGTAGAACTTCTGATAACACTGTTAAAAACGGATCTACAGCATTCGGGCCAGTACAGTTAACAGGAAGGCGATTAGAAGGTCAGAAATTTAAAGACAAAGATTTGCAGAATTATGCTGATAGATTTTTGACTCAGTCAAAGTTATTTTCTATTCACGGTAATAAGCAAAATATGAAAGACTATGATCCTAGATTGGGCTATTCAAACGTTAATGATCCTAATGCTGGTGTTGGTATGCTTACTTCTAAAAAAGACAAAGAGGACTATATAAAGCTTACTCAGAAGATGATGGAAAACACATTAAAGCGTAATAAAGGTAATTTGGATGATTTTATTATAGATTGGAGGCATGGTAAAAACTATATAGCTAAGCACGGTAGAAAAAATATTGACAAAGACTACTTAGATAAAGTTAAAGCTTATCTAAAAGCTAACCCTTAGTTTTAATTTAAAGCTTAGGCTGTTTTAATTCTCCAGACATAATAACTTTCATGTCTGCATTAAGAGCAAATAACTTAATCATAGCGCTACGACTTAACCCGTAGCGTTTTGCTTTTGCATCTATATACTCTAAATCTTCTGAACTTACTTTGATATTAATCTGGTGTGATGACATAAATGATTATTAATTGCTATAAATAATTGAATTATACACTAAATATACACTTGACTAATAAGTGAACTATGGTATATTGATCACGTGTGAGTTAATCTCCTCAGATTGTTATTGAAAACCCCATGTTTTTTCATGACTCACACACTAAATTCTTACATTAAAGCGGCACTAATAATAAAACCATCTGGCTTATTCAAGCCTTGCACCTTTAATTGTGATTTTAAATCATCTTCATTTCTATTTAAACAACGACTTAAATAGTGTTGATACGATTCATCGTAGTTAGCACCACCTTTTGCGGCACGATCAGCATAATCTTCAGCTAACTTTATACAGATTTCTTTCTTATTCATTTCTTTCCTCAAGTTTAATTATAAAAAAAGGAGCATTTAAGCTCCAATTCACTCCCCCCCGGGTATTTCTATTCTTGTAGCTCTAAGAACTCACATTCTATCCTTGGAGTATCAGACCAGTACATTCTTGCTCTAAGCATAACTACTTGTCGATCATCTTCATAGTATATACCATTTAAAGAATCTAGTATAGCTTTACAATAATTATCTATATCTGCGTTATTATCGCAAAAACTGTCTTGTTTGGACGTTTTCTTTTTCTTTGACCAAGACTTCGGGATTTGAACAAAGAAGTCTAATTTCGCATATATGTTGCCCTCAAGTGGTACAAACTGTATATCGTTGACCGCCATCTTCATATCTTCTTTAAATTTAGTATATTTCTTAGGGTAGAATGTTGACCACCTAGTTACTCTCGGACGACTAGCAGGTACGGGATTAACGTAGAATGTTTTACGCATGTGTTTCATCTTCTCCTAAGTCAACCTCATTGTTTAAATATTGTAAATCTTGCAAGGCCAACTCAAGCTTTCCTCTAACCCATTGCTCTCTATCTGTCTTAGGATATTCTAACTGATCTTGTATTTCATCTAAGAAGTTGACAATACATTCTAGTTTCTGTTTACACAATTTATCATCATGATATTTCATTATGGCTCTCCAAAGCTTTATCTTAGTTTTATTAACTTTTAAACTTCATAGGATTTTTAATTACAATATGCTTACAGTTTAAACCATTAACGTATTTTCTAAAACAATATAAAACCCAGTCTTTCTTTTGAAACTCTCTGATTTGATTACCAGAAAATTTCATATCAATAATCTTTTTACGGCAAGTTTGACCAGCATTTGATTTTTTACTAATCTCACGACCAGTAATAACCTCTTCTAAAAAGTTATAGATTTCTGAACTTTCATCTCTAGCTAGAATTATAAATGCCATAGCATCTGATTCCGATAACAATCTACTGCCGTTTAACACCCATGAATGTACTAGATCAAACAGATCAGTTAGCTCTTCGCCATGTTCTTGATAAACAGCTAAGTATTCTCCATTAGAAATCTTGTGTGAGTATTTACCTTGACATTTTTTTGTTCCGCCAAACTGTTCCAGAATCTTTCTAATTGCTGAAGCAACATGACTTCCGTGCTTTGAACCTGCAATAGATAAAACATCTGCTCCACCTCTAACCTTGCCCGTATCGATTGTAACAAAAGCACCTTCATCAATACCTTTTATGATAGCTGTATCGATAGGTATGCCCGTTTCAACTACAGCTGTAAGTCTATGCTGACCATCAAGCAAACGCCCAGTATTCCCTACAATGATAGGCTGTCCGTTATACTGCCATTTGCCAGATAGAATCTCACTCTTAATCAAAGCTAAATGGCTTTGTGTAATATTTCTATTGTTAGTGTTTTTATTTAGTAACGCTTTGGCTACTTCCGGTGTAATTATTTCTCTATTCATTTTAATCTCCTACGATTGTTATTATTATTTGGCTACCAAGGTTCGCCCATTACTTTTGTAATTCTTTTTTGATCCCACCCCATCTCTCTGAATTTCTCTCTAGTATGCCATTTGATTGATGGTGGTATGTCTTTTGCATTAAAAGTGTCATAGAAGCACTCCTTGGCCTTCTCATTGCTTTCATCAAATATCTTTCCATAGTTAATTTGAATTTCTGTACGCTGTGGTATCAATTTTGTTTCCATTTGATTATTCTGCTGTCTGATAAGCTCAAGTAAAGCTTGAATGCCATCAGCCGGAATCTTTGGAATTTTCTTCATAACCTTTGAATGTTGAAAAAGATTGTAGTCCTGCTTCTCACTTAAAAAGAAATCAATCAGTTTAGTTGCCCAGATATTTTTAACATTCATCTTGATCTTGTTAAACACTATCAGCTCTTCAACTAATTCATTAGCTACTGCGTTTACTTCTTCTTCATTCATGATACTTTCTCTTTTATTTTCATAGCAATTAAAGCTTTACGTGAATCACTCATTCCTGCAAATGTTCCCTTCTTAGAATTTGATCGATCAATAGAAATGTAATTCTTGGCTAGATAGTTTCTAAAGCAAGACTGTATATCTTTCCATTTGGCCGTTCTATTTATCATCTGATCCTTAAATGAATCAATCAAGGCTTCAGCTTCACTAGCTGTAATCCCCTCGTATTTAGCTCTAACTGCTTTTTGAGATGTTTCATTAGGTTGAAAGTTTTCAATTTGCTCTTTCTTAGTATTAGTAGTAAGTATAGTATTAGAAGTAGTAAGTATAGTATTAGTATTAGTAGAGTCGTTACGAGTACGTACGACTTCGTTACGTGATTTACCAAACAACTCATCATCAGATAACATCTGTTTATTGTTATTTAATAAATCTTTATTCTTACTAACAATAGCTTTAGCTAACGTTGTGTATTGCTTTTCTGTTACTTCAATAGTATGACTTAATGAATTTTTACTAGCGTTATATCCAAAGAATATA
>Ga0255756_1002112_pt1 | contig 21727 bp, 16 predicted proteins | sample 011ome_20_FD_179956 | JGI IMG/M metagenome (GOLD analysis project Ga0255756, IMG submission 179956) | Coastal salt marsh microbial communities from the Groves Creek Marsh, Skidaway Island, Georgia - 011509CT metaG (version 2) | ecosystem: Environmental > Aquatic > Marine > Intertidal zone > Salt...
GCGAGGACGACTTTAACGACTTCTTTTTATTATTATTCTTCTTCGTCAAGAAGAAATACGTCGTTGAAATTGAAGTTGTTGAAGTTCGATTTTGCCGGCAAAAACAGTTGCAACACGACGAAGAAGACACCAGTAGTTTTGCCATGAACGCGTGTTTTTCCTACTCCTTTAATAAATACTATTATTATACTACGCGCAAGGGGTGTTTATGTGTGAATGCGTTTATGATGTTTGTAATGTGTCTTCTCTCATTTTTCTTAAAAGACAGACCAAAAAAGCAGATGAAAAGTTTTTCGTTTTTTTTTCTTCTTTTTTCACTCATGAAGTTTTTGTTTCTTTCCCTCAGACAGAAAGCAAAGAGTGAAGATTAACCACAGAAAAAAGAACAGAGATTCTAAGAAGAAGAAGAAGAAGAAGACAAAGACAAAGACAATACTAATAAGATATAATAATAATAAGAATGAAAGTGACGGCGTTATCGGTGTGGAAATGGCGCGGGCAAAATACGGACCCGATATGTTTAGGCAAAGCGGAAGACGTGGAAGAATTCGGCTATTTCCAACGAGCCTCGGTGCGGGAGATGCTCACGTTTATATCGAAAACGATAGTCGCGAGAACGCAACCAGGACAGAGACAATCGGTAGAACAGGATCAATATTTAGTGCACGTGATTAATAGGAACGGTTTGGCGGCGATAGCGGTGATGGATAAGGAATATCCGTCTCGATCGGCGTTTTGTGTGTTACAGAAAATATGCGACGATTATTGCGACACGTTTGGTCAAGAGCAGTGGAAAACGCTCACCGAGGACGATGTGAAAGGGAACGAAATTATGGAAGACGCGATAGTGAAGTACCAAGATCCCATGGCGGCAGATAAGATTCTAAAGATTCAAAGAGAGTTGGACGATACTAAAGTTGTTTTGCACAAAACTATAGACAGCGTGTTGGCGAGAGGAGAGAAGTTGGATAATCTCGTCGATAAGAGCACCGATTTGTCGTTAGCGAGTCAGATGTTTTATAAGCAAGCGAGGAAGCAAAATCAGTGCTGTAACTTGATGTAGTACGTAAGAACAAGAGGATGCTACTTCGAGTTCATTAGCGCATCGGCGACGAAACCACGACGACGTGACGTGAATTCTTCGTCATATATTTTAAATAGCCGAAGAGATGACGCGTGGACGGAATACGATTTAAAGAGTGTTGATAAATCTCGCGAGCGATTGGGCGATTATACGTACACTTTTTTTTAGTAAGAAGAAGAACAAGAAGACAAAGAAGAAGAGCAAGGAGAGGAGAAGACGAATTAGAAAAGCACCACCCCATTATTCAAAATATAATAGACGAGAAAGAGAGAGAGAAAGAGAGAATACGTGATGCGTACTCTACGCACCGCGCATACCATCATCACGCCGTCGTTTTTGTGTGTGAGCCCAGCACAAATCAGAACTCGATTTTTTTATAATATGCATCATACGCGAGACTCGTCCGCAAAAAAAGGGTCACATTTTGCCCCTTGAAAGTCTGGGATGACGTTATGTACTTTTTGCAAAATATTTCTTTAAAAGTGCTGTCACCACAATACAAATTAAAATCTCTTTCCACGTCACTTTGTACTGGTGTTGGTGTTGTTGGGCGTTCGAGAGAGAGAGAGAAAGAAAAACAACGCTCTGTTTCCTTTTCTCTTCTCCAAAATCATTCTCGCGTCGTCGCGTTGAAAAACTTCTGAATACTCTTCTTTCTGCGTGTTTAATTTTAAGAAGCCATTAATCGTGGAATATCAGAAATTGAGTTTATAGAGTCCTTTCTTGTACCGATCGAGAGCGAAAATTGGACACAACGACAACATATAAAGTAGATGACCGCGACCGCAATCGCCGGGACAACGACGACAAAAACACGTCTTAAAAAAGGTATCATCGATACTACCAGCGCTGTTACGAGCGACAACGAGAACAACAACAACAACAACGGGAGGGAACAATTTCAACAGCCTCATAAAAACTTTCCTCGAAGTAGGAGTGGAACCATCGTCGATTCTTCAAAAACTCCAACGACGCAAACGAGACGTGTTTTTGGTGGTTCGTCTGTGTCTGGCCAATTAATTTTCCTTAAGAACGATTTAGATAATTTTGAGGAGGAGGAGGAGGAAAAAAATACGACACCACCCAAGAAGAACGCGAGCACACAAAAAGAAGGAAAAGAAGAGCAAGAAGAAGAATATTCGAACAAAGAAACGGCGACGAGAGAGGACGACCTTCGAGCCGGGAGCAGCGAAGAAGAGGAAGGAAATACCATCGCCGTAGAAACGGACGCGCCGCCGCGGGAGTTCAACGACAACGCTACGATAACGAAATCGAAATTATTGAGCGAGGGGAGCGAGCGTGAAGGAAGTCAGAGAAAGAAACGAGGTCGACCGAGGAAGAACGACGTGTTCGAAGACGTGTTCGAAGACGAAAGAAGAGCGCAAGAGGAGAAGGATAGACGGGAAGCGATGCGAGTGCTGTTAGAAGCGGCGGAAAAAGATGATACCGATGGTGCTCGTCATATTCAGAAGAAGGCGAAAACGACGACGACATCGAATGGTAATAAGAAGACTTCTTTAAATAACGCCGTGGATGTGAATGATGCTCATACCAAGGCTACGAATGGCGGCGTTGATAAAGAGGATGAGAAACTTCGGGGAAGACCGGATATTACCGGTATCGAAAAACTCGCCGCGGATGCTTTGAATAATATTTTACCGAACGCTTCGACGAGCGAAAGAATGGCGCACATCAACACATTCATGAATAAAGGAGCGAGCGGAAATAACGGACAGACCAAAGCGAGTCAGAAAGGACAACAAGACAAACAGCAACAAGAACTAAATAAGAACGAAAAAAATATCGTCGCTTCGGGAAAAGACTACTCGCGTCTGTTAGAGGAAAAGCGAAACGAGCTCAGTAAGAAAAAGCCAGAAAAAGAAAAACGGAAAAGAGACGACATTGTCGAAGATGCCGACATATCCGTCGAACAGTCAACTTTGCACAAGACGTATAAAGAGGCTCTACAGAGAATGCGAGAAGAGAACGTTCGACAAAGTCGGGACCAGAAACAACCATCGATTAAGAGTAAAAGTACCGCTCTCAACGCCGTCACGGCGGCACAAGTCAAACTGCAAAAGAAGAATGTCGCTGCTGCTGCGGCTGCCGCCAAGGAGGCGAGTAGACAGCAGCACGTATTGGCACAACAACAAAAGCAACAGCATGCTTCTTTTCTTCCTCAAACGCAAGAGGAATTGAAAAATCTTTTGTTCCTTCAACAAATCCAATCGCAAGTTGCGCTTCAAACTCAGCCGCAAGTGAACATAAATGCGGCGTTATTGCATTTACTCTTGGCGGGTGGCCAAGGTAGTATCCCTAGCATTGGTGGTATGGATCTTAATCAACCGATTCAGAATCTTCTCGCGCCAAACTTACTAAACATGTCCGCCGTGCACCTTTCGAACGGTAACGGTTTGCACGGTGGCGGCGGTGCCGGTATGTCTGGCGCCGACTTTGCGGTTCCACCAAGTCGCTCGTCGCAGAAGATGAATAACTCTTCATCGAAGAAGAAGGAAGAAGGTTCTCGAAAAGGAGCGGATCACTCGTCATCAATACTCATGCCTTCGGTCAACGCTACCGCGTTTAAGAAACGCATCCGCGTCGTGGTTGACGAACTCATGAAGAAAATTCGAAAGAAGATTGCTTTGAAACTCGCGCTCTCCGAGGCAGGCATCGAAAAAGAGTTGAACCTCCTCGAAAGTGGCAGCGAGTTGCACGCGTCGTTATGTTCCTTCTTTGAGCTCCATTGATGCTTTTTACGACGAAAAAGCGACGGACACACCACTATGCATATAATAATAATAATAGAACTTAAACTTCTTCGAATTGCTTAATGAAGAATTTAATTGTACACAGATTTGATTGCGTTGAGATAGGTTGCTGCCGCCAAATTTTAATAACAACAACAGCAGAGAGCATTTATTACGCATACCACTTACTCCTCCTCGTGCTCCTTCTGAACGCGTCGTCGTCGAAGAGAAGAAGAAGAAGAAGAGGAGCTTTTATATTATGCGTTTGTTGAAGAAGTCTGGTTTTTTTGAGAAGACAAAAAAACCACCACCAAATCTCTCTTCTTTGTTTTTGTGTCGCTCCTTTTTTTGGGCTCGATTCTTCTCTGCACGCAAAAAAACTTCATTTTATCTCCTCAAACAACAAAGGTTTTGTAAGCGCAAAACTCTTCTTCTTATTCGTCGTATTCGAGGACAGATACTGCACTCTCTGATACGAAGAAGAAGATAAAGAAGACATATAACAACGTAATATAATAATGGGATTCTTCTTACCAATTTCCGGTTCCGTGTCCCAAGCGGTCGTCCATCCGAACGTCATTTTCAACGTCTGCGACTCGTACGTGCGCCGCAACGACAACGTGGAACGAGTGATCGGCACTTTATTAGGCCACTACGACGCGAAAACAAACAGATTGGAAGTGACGAATTCGTACGCGGTGCCACACAACGTGCAACAATCCACCGGGCAGGTTTTACTGGACGTGGAATTCCACCGCGCGATGATTGAGTTACACGCGAGAGTAAACCCGAAAGAGATTGTGATTGGATGGTATTCCACCGGGGACGGGATCGTCCCGGCGTCGAGTTTAATACACGAGTTTTACGCCAAAGAGATGGGCATGAACATCTCCGCGCCGTTGCATTTAACCTTCGACGTGGAGTTTAAGGATACGGATAATTTGGTCAGAGCTTGGGTCGGCAGGAGTTTAGATTTTGGCGTCAGTTCGCTCGCGCGAAGGCGAGAGTTGGAAAAGAAAGAAGCAGTAAAAAGCGGGAAAGAGGAAAAGAAAGAACAACATCAAAACGAAGACGAGGACGAGGACGACGAGGACGAGGACATGGGCATGTCTTCCGCGTGTTTCCAAGAAATCGCGTGCGTGACGAACTTCGAGCTCGCGGAACGCGTCGGCTTTGACGCGTTGAGCGCGACGAAAACGGAAAAGAACGCGGAAAACTCGAGCGCCGTGGAAGGTTTGAAGAAAACCGTGGAAAAGATTGAAAAGTTACTGGACGAGTGCAAAATACGCGCGGAAGAAAACGGAGGGGAGAGTTCTTCAATAGTCGTTGGAAATTCTAGAGTAGGTAGGCAAGTCGCCGAGGTTCTCCGAGCGACGCCGCAGTTGACAAACGACCAGTTCGCCCGAGTCTTTGGCGAAAGCGGCAGAGATTGCATGATGGTTTCGTACGTCGCCAACGTCGCCAAGGTTCAACTCCAATTGGCCGAGAAGTTGAACACCGCCAGCTTTTTGGTTTAATTTTTACCTCTTCTTCTCCTCACTGAGAAGATGTAAATAGTAGAGTTTAATATAAATTTAGCACAGAACGTATGAAGACTCATTTAAGTTGCGCATAAAGTTCTCTCCTCCGACCATCTTCTTCGCCGCCGCCACCGCGACCCGTCGCTTTTCTGGCCTTTCGCCCTGCTCAAGACAAACACCAACACCAACACCAACACAAAAAGAAAAAGAAAAAGAAAAAAGGAACAAAAGAGACGTCATAATCGCACCCAAAAAAAAAACGCTCCCCTCCTTTGCTCTCTCTCTCTCTCTCATCTCTCTTTCTTTTGCAAAATGGGGAACGCCCAAAGCCAAGAAGGAGGAGAGAATAACGGAGGAGGAGGACAAGGGCAATCATCACAACTCCACATCTCTCCGAGAGACTCTTTGGAGGATAAGATGGAATCTTTAGTCATCGTCCCAGACGTGATTGTAACTCGAGAGGAGTTGATGAGATATACCGGGGGAGGGACTAATCATTCTCAGGAAAAGAGGATATATTTGTGCTGTAAAGATATCGTCTACGACGTGACCGCGGCGAAAGATTTCTACGGACCGGAAGGACCGTACGCGAATTTTGCGGGGAGAGACGCCTCGAGAGCGTTAGCGCTGATGTCTTTGAAAATCGAGGACGTGGAGAATACGGATTTGTCGGATTTGGATGACGAACAGCTCTCAGTGCTCAACGATTGGGAGCGAAAGTTCAAGTCGAAGTATAAAATCGTCGGGAGGTACCAGGCGTAGGCTTTTGGAAGAAATAAATAGAAAGAGAATATAGGAGGATTAAGAAGCGCGGCATCGTACACACCACACTACAGCGAGAGAGAGGGAGAGAGTTATTTGTAATTATATAAAAAATTCAATTTTACCATTTCAAAGACGCAAACGCTTTCGTCACGTCTTGTTTTTGTCTCGTCCCATCTTTATTATGCTGCTGCTGCTGCTGCGCGTCTAATTCCGCTAAAGCTTGTAAACCTGGTCCGGTCATTGGAGCTTTTGGCGCGTCGTAGTTTGTCCTCGCCGTCGTCGTCGTCGCTGCCGCTGTCGTCGTACCTGCCATGGACGAAAAGAACGCGTCGTTCGTATCGCTCGCGGCATCGACCATGAACAGCGAAGCGTCTAATCCTCCCGACTGAAAGGAAGAAGAAGGAGGAGGAGCAGGAGGAGGAGCCGTGGTGGTCTCACTAGTAGTTCCGAAGAACGAGGCGTCCATTTCGTCCAATTGCTTCAAAATCTCGCCCGCAGATTTTTTCACCGTATCTTTCACGCCTTTGATTTCCATCGTCTTGCGAAGGGTCAACTTTACGTTTTCATCCTCTTTCAACGCGTGCGCTAAAACGGAGTCTCGTCGAGATAACGCTTTAGACACACAACCCAGCGCTTTTTTCGCGCACTTCCATCCAGATTGCGCGTCCATGAGCTCAGCGTCGTACCCGAAGGCTATTTTATCAAGCAGCGCTCGCACGATTAAAGATGCTTCTAATCCTTTCCTGTCGATGTGTTCAAAGAGTTGCGCGAGTTCGGCTTCGTCGGGGACGAGCTTTACTCCGGCAACGCCACACAACGAGTCGACTCGTTTTTGTTCCTCGGATCCATCCAACGGTATTAACGTTGGCATTGCTGATGGTGGCGGTGGTGATTGTACCATAGCTCTCGTAGGACCGGTACCTTTGAGCACCCACTCCGACGCTTTCTGCCGCCGCTTCACTTCTGAATCGGATTGTTGTTCTCCTTGGCGCGCACTACCGCTATTACTAAAATTCGTCGCCATCCCGAGCAAATCCGCCAGAGGATCTGAAGACAACGGTGTTGGTGTCATCGTTGTTTGCTCTGCTTTTATTTCTGGTTTTACTTTTGCTATTTCTTCCTCTTCCTCCGGTTTCCCCCACGGTCCGCTCGCGGTCGTTCCACTTCTTCCTCCTCCTCCTCCTCGCATGGCATCCGCCAACGATCCACCGGTCATCTCAGACTTTTCGTACGTTTCGTCTACTTTCGTTCGATGTTTTTCTTTCTCCTTTGCGATTTCGTTCACTTGCGCTCCGATTTTCTCCGCCACGTTCATCGCCGTTCCGCCCGCCGTGCGAAGTAAACCGGACGCGACTTCGAGACCGGTGAGCGAGGCTTGTTGCGAGTGTTGTTGCGAGTGTTGTCCGGATATTCCGACAATTTTCGCGGAATCACTCCCTCTGTTACTACTCTCGCTACCAATCGCGCTCCCGCTCGTTTTCGTCAAATTGCCGAACAGACACTCCGTGGTGTCCTTCGCGTGTTCGAACGTTTTCTTACCAAAGTTCTCCCCGTTATCGACGACGATATCTCCTAGTATCTTTGCCACGCGTTTGCTCAGACATAACTTCATCTCCTCCGGTCCTTCTCTCGCTAAAATCGACGCCAGCTTCAACGCTTTCACTCGAACGTTTTGAGAATCGTGTTTGATTCGTCTCGTCACGTGTTCCGCGCAGTCGTCGATTAAATCTTTCTTAATCGAAAAGCAATCCTCTCTCGCGAACTGCAACATGCCGTGAATGTTTGAAGCGTTGATATCGTCCACGCATAACTGGTCCACGGACGCGTGCAGACGCATTTTGTGCACGATGTCCATCTCTTCTTCTTCTTCTTAACGAAGAAGCGCTTTCGTCAAACTTGTGTCGCGTCGTAACGATTTTTTAACGATGACGATGAGAGAGAAAAAAGGGTGCCTTTCTCAAAAGACGCACGCGCAGTACAAATAATACACCATAGGTACATCATCGAGGGGCTTTTACACGACCACACTATACATAGAAGAAGAAGTCTGAACTACTTTTACTAACTACTAAAACGACTCTCTCTCTGCATCTCTCTCTAACAACCTAAACGACTCCAGTGGCTCATTTTCTTCACGATTTTCCTGTTCTCTTCCACGGTATCTTTCGCGTTTTGCATCTGCGCCGAGCTTCTTTGCAACGTTTCTCGTTGGCGTCGCAGGTTTTCTAAAGTGTCTCTCCCAGCTTGTTCAGCGCGTTCGGCTTGTTTTAAACTGTCTTCTAAAGCGATGGCGGAACGGTTGGCGGCGAGGGTGGAGTTTCGAGCGGCGTTGATGTCGTAACGAGTGTTGTCGGTATTTCTGTTGTTATTGTTGTCGTTGTTGCTTGGAAGCGATGATGTCATCGTCGTTACTGTTGGTGTTATCGTAGCGAACAACGCTTTCCTCCGCGCGTCGTCGTCGTCTTCTTTTTCCTCTTCGTTTTTCTCGTCTAAATCTCCTTCGAACACGCTCTGCTCTCCGGTATTATTATTCGTCGTCGCGTTCTCGTACCCGTACCTTCGCAAGCGTCGAATCTCCTCCTCTTCTCGCCGTTCTCTTTGCCTCTGCGCGTCGCTATATCTTTCTTCATTTTTAGTCGTAGTCGTCGTGGTAGTAGCAGCAGTCGTCGCGGCGAATTTCTTCACCGCCGTCTTGGTCTTCGTCGCCACCGAGTTCATCTTCTTCTTCGCCTTTTCTAAATACATCTTCGCCGACTTCTTCCAATACACAAACTGGTCTGTTTCTTCGCGCAACGCCTCTCTGACGATGTCCTCTCGCTCTTTTCTCGACGCGTCTTTTTGCGGTTCCGGGATTAACGGTGGTGGTATTCTTCTTTTCTCGTCGTCGTCGCATTTGAAACTCGTCAAGTGTTTCCTCACCTCCTCCAACTCTCTTCGTATCGTTCTCGTTTCTGTTTTAAACACGAGGACGATTTTGGTCTCGTTCTTGTTGTTGTTGTTGTTCTTGTTGTTGTTGTTTGCGAATGCTAAAACTCTCCTCTCGATTTCTGCGACCGTCGCAGAGCACTCCTCGAGCGTTCGCTCTAAACTCTCCGTCATCATTGCATCTCTCTTCTTCTTCTTCTTCTCGTTTACGTCCTCGTCCTCGTTCTCGTTCTCGTTCTCGTTCTCGTTCCCAACAAAATTGTTTCCGGGGTGGTGAGTAAAAAATCCAATCCGCGCTTCCGCGACCGTCCTTCTCGCGTGCTCTAACAAAGAGCGACACTTGGAGAGCAACGAAGAAATCTCTTCTTTTTTTCGTCGTTGCTGTTCTTTCTCTTCTTCTTCTTCTTCTTTGTCTTCTTCTTCTTCTTTCATGATAAAAACGAGTATTCCTCTCGCCTGTTTTGTGTGTGCGCGCACGAAAAGAAGTTTTTCTGCTTTTGGGGAAATCCACACTTTTCTCTTTACGCAACACACAGAAAGCAACGGAGAGATATGTTTACGCCTACTCTCACCAAAAGTTACTCTTCGAAGAACACCGCCGCTGCTGCGACGACTCCTGAAAAGACGACTCGTCGCACGACTTTTAAGAGGAGGCGCAGAAGAGCAGTCGGGGTTGTTTTTACCAACACCAGAGCGTCTTCATCGTCGTCGTCCTCAAAATCAGCAAACGAGGGGGGTGACGTCGAAAGTGTTCAGAATGCAAGGAAGCAAAAAACGTGCGTAATAACCGGCGCGAATACCGGCATCGGGTACGAAACGACGCTGGCGATGTTACAAAAAGACTACAAAGTCATCTGCGCGGTTCGCAATAAAGAGAAAATGGAAAAAGCGAGAGAGAGTTTAGCACAAACGCTCGGTGTTAATAGTGGATTAGTAGATATAGAAATCGAAGCGTTGGATTTGAACGACCAGAACTCCATCGAAGCGTTCGCGAAGAAGTTTATGGATTCAGAAAACGGCTTGGACGTTTTAATCAACAACGCGGGCGTTATGGCCACGCCAGAGATGAAGACCAAAGATGGCTTTGAATATCAAATCGGCGTAAATCATCTCGGGCATTTTAAACTCACGAACATGGTGTTGCCGAAACTGTTGGAGAGTCAGCGAGACGCGAGAATAGTCAACGTGTCGAGCGAAGCGCACAGATTTGGCAAGCTGGAGAAGAACGATCTGTTTTACGAGAAAGCGGGGAGTTACAACAACTGGAAATCGTACGGGCAGTCGAAATTAGCGAACATTTTATTCGCGAACGAGTTACAGAGGAAATTAGAACGAGAGAAGGACTGTGATTACGTCTCGGTTAATTCTTTGCATCCGGGGGCGGTGGATACGGAATTGGGAAGATACCTCTACGACATGGATAAAAAGCCGCAATGGTACGAAGAAATCATCTTCAACATCATACGCCAAACGATGAAAACGCCCGCTCAAGGTGCGGAAACCTCGGTCTATCTCGCCTCCGATCCGACCGCGAAACAATATCGCGGCAAATATTTCGATAACTGCAAAGAGAAAGTCTCGACAAACGCCGCGAGAAACGAAGAAGACGCCAAGTGGTTGTGGCAAAGAAGCGCCGAGTTAACCGGCGTCGATTTCTTTTGAATCCTCGTTTTGTCTTCGCGCATAAATACACGTACATAGGTTTCTAGTCGTTTCTATTGTAGAGTTTAATTTTTAACCACCCTCTCATCGTGTGCGTGTATTGATGATTGTCCGTTCCGAGACACTCGTTTTACGTTTCATTCAACACGACAAGACAACTTCACAAATCGTCATTCGAAAGAGAAGAACAAAAAGAAGAGTACACACACACACACACACACACAAACACACAATCTTAAAAAGAATAAGAATAGTTTGAACGCAACAACAACACTAACGTTTCCGAAAAAAAGATGCGATTAACCGTGTGCAATCAAACGAACGAATCCAACATCGCGCAAATAGAGATAGATTCGAACGCGCCTTTGGTGAATTTGCAAGCCATGATTGCCATCGAGTTGAACATTTCCGAAGAGAAACAAATATTGATGCACAACGGGAAAGTGTTAATTGGAGACGACGATATTGTTGAGACGAACGCAGAGACGAGCACGATCGCATCTAAAGGGTTACAAAACGACGATATGATTTTAGTCACGGAGAAGCAGCAAAGACAACAACAACCGATGATGAGTATGGGTGGTGGAGTCGGTCAACAACCTTCATCGCGAGGAGGCGTTCCTCAAACTCCAGAAGAGCTAGAAAAGCAGTCGAGAGAAATGATGGCTGATTTGAAACGAGAAATGGAATATGGGGACTCGTCGTTACCTCCAGAGCTGGTAACGATTCTCGGAGAGGACGACGTGAAGGCGTTTACGGAATACGTGATGAAAGCGAACACGCGAACACGCGAATCGAAGAGGAAAGAAGCGGAGATGTACGCGAGACTGGAAAGAGACCCGTTCGACGTTGAGGCGCAAAAAGAAATAGAACGAATTTTAAAACAAAAGCGGAACGACGATATGTACGAGCAAGCGATGGAAGATACGCCAGAGCTGATTTGGGGAAGTGTGACTATGTTATATTGCAACATGGAGTTGAACGGACACAAAATGAAGGTGTTCATCGATAGTGGAGCGCAGATGTCCATCATGGGTTTAGACTGCGCGAGACAGTGTAACTTAGAAAAGGATATTGACGAACGCTTTAAAGGTACCGCTGTAGGCGTGGGGACGCAGAAAATCGTCGGAAGAGTGCTTCAAGCGCAAATTAAGGTCGGCAGTACGTTTTTAGCGTGTTCTCTTTCCGTGTTAGAGGGACAAAAGATGGAGTTTATTTTTGGGTTGGACATGTTAAAGAGACATCAGTGCGTGATTGATTTGAAGAAGAACGTCCTGAAGATTGGCACAACTGGTGAGGAGATTCCGTTTTTAGGCGAAGGGGACATTCCGAAGCAACATGAAGATCAAGAAAACCTGAAACAACAAGACGCGATGATGAACGCCACCGACAAGAACAAGAATAAGAACGACACCACGAAAGTTGTAGCACCACCACTAGATGACGTCGCCGCTGAAGTGAGCGGAGTGCACGAACGACCGTCGCGTCCGGCAACGACAGAAATTTCCGGCGTCGTCTCTCCCCCAATCGCCGGCGGTGGTTTAGGAGGAGCTGGAGGAGAAGGAGGAGGAGGAAGAAGCGCCTTTCCGGAAGCCGTGGTCGCCAATTTAATGCAGCTTGGATTCTCTCGCGAACGAGTCGTCCAGGCTTTAGAAGCGACCGGGGGGAACGCGGAAACCGCTGCCAGCTTATTGTTTAGCGATTAATTTGTTGATGTGTGCATCGTGTGCACGTGTGCAGCACATACCTATACCAGTCGCGGTGTCTTACCTAGAATTTTTGAATACGAGAAAAACACAAACCTCCTCTGCGTTTTCATCACTTTTGAGCATTTTATTCGTTTTTTGAAAAAAAAAAGGGGGGGTCTGTTTGCCACGTGGAATGATGATGAAATCTCTTCATTCAAATTCTCAATTCTGTTGTAAACATGTGGGCTTCTCTTACATCTTCGCAAAAGGTATTATCGCTCGAGACACTTTGCCAAAAGCGAAGGAGTAGTTTTTAGTTCATTCATTTTTATTCTTTCTGTCGTCGTCGTTCATAAATTTCGTCGTTGTTTCAAAGTAAAGAAAGTGAATTGGAGAATTGAGTAAATTCGACAATTATTACTACGTACGATTGGAATAATTCAAATACTTAAATTACCGGTGCTCTCATTCAATTCAACACTCAACGTACACAACAAACAGGTCATCCTGGTTTCCAACTTGATGGGGTTATACTACGCCGTCATGCTTTTGGGCGACAAAATCGGTTTACCGATCGAAAGTTTCGGCGCTAAGTTCTACGGCTTGAAAAAAGCGTCCGTCGTCCAAGCGTCTGGAGCGTCCTGGACTGGGGTGTTTTTGTGCACCCTCCTCGCGGATGCGTTTTACGTCTGCTTCAAGTGCTCTGAAGGCGCGAGATTGAGATACTGCAACACGGCCTTAATCATGGCGTGCCAACGATTGACTTTGCAAATCGCGCATTCTACTCAGTCTATTCGAACCGTCGCCATTCCGGTGGTTGCCAAAGAATACACGGCTGGCCTCATCTCCTCCTTCGTGTTCATCGGTTTGCTTTCGTCCGTCAGCTCAACCTCTCGCTTGCCGGCGGGCTCGGTTTGGTACAAACCGGCGACGACCACGGCAAAGTGTCTCTTCGGCATGACTCTCGGATGCCTCGCGTTTTTCCTTCAAATGATCACGACTGACTTTTTGGCGGCCGTATCGAATGTGAAAGGGAAGAGAACCGCCGTCGAATACGCGCAACTGGACTGGTGCGCCGTCATGTTGATGGGTCTCATCTTCGGTTTGCTTTTCGCTCAAATGTACTTGACTGAGAACGAGCAAATTGGTTTCGCCAAGGTTCGCGTCGGAGCTATCTTGTCCATGATGTACTTGGCGTACACCGAGAAAGCCATCACGCCGTGCAAAAACTACAAAGAAAGCATGCGAATGATGGGCGCCATCCTCGCCTTGGCGGTTTACGCCGCGCACGGCAAAGACATCATGAAAAAGTTGAAGCGGGCGTAAAGAAACAACAACAGATTCATTACTGATCAATCTATCGTCACCTTTCGTTGTTGTATTTTACGATGATGATGGTGCTGATGATGTGGATTATATATACTTTTATACACTATTTAAAACCAAACAAATGAAAAAAAAAGAATAAATCCGGGAACGCTTTTGTCGATTTGCGATTGCCGTCTAAATTGTTATACAAATATTACATTTATTATATCTATTTCCTACTACGCGTACCAAGCTTTCCCTGCGTTTGCATCGTAAAACGCTTTCGCGGTTGTTTTCTTCACGAAATCGCCGATCAGAGTGTTCACGCCAGCTTCTCGAATCCGCACCTCTGCGTACTCTCCTTTCTTACTTTCATCGTTGTTCATGAATACGACGCGTTTCCCGTTATCTGCCCTTCCCGTTGCTTTTGCATCGTCACGTTTACTCGTTCCTTCGACTAAAACCAAGTGCGTCTTCCCGATTTCGCCCTTTGCTTTCTCTTTGGCCGCTTCGCGGAACGTTTCAATGACTTCTGCTAATCGTCTCTGTTTTACTTCTTCGGGCACGTCGTCGGTTAATTTTTTCGACGCTGCCGTTTTCTCTCGCAAAGAATACGCGAACGTAAACGCCTGTTCGTATTGCACTCGCTTTAAAAGTGAAATGGTGTCTTTGTGTTCCTCTTCAGTTTCTCCACAAAAACCAGAGATGAAATCGGAACTAAACGCGACGTCTGGGATGATTGCTTTCGCCTTGTCGATTAAATTCATGTACGCTTCGCGCGAGTATCCTCGATTCATTCGTTCAAGCGCAGACGTCGATCCAGACTGCGCCGGCATATGTAACAACTTTGAAGCGTTTGGTGTATCGGAAATCGTTTGGAGCAGATTATCCGGAAAATCCTTGGGATGCGGCGATGTAAATCGGACGCGTAATTCCGGCGAGATGGCGCACACGTCCTTCAACAATTTAGCGAAATCGTACTCATGATTCCTACTCGGCACGTACACGCTCTTGAATCCTTCGGCATATACTTCGCTCGACGTCGTCGTTGTTGCGGTGTTTGAAGACGACGACGACGACTCTTCCTCTGCGGCTGCGGCGTGCGATTTATCCGAATAACTGTTTACGTTTTGTCCGAGCAAAACAATCTCGCGCGCATTTTCCTCGTAAAATCTTTTCTTCGCTTCCTCTAATATCGACGCCGAATCCCGCGAACGCTCTCTCCCGCGCGTGAACGGAACGATACAAAACGCGCACATATTATCGCAGCCTCTTTGTATGGTTACGAACGCGGACGTGCTCATATCTTCCACTCGACCTCTTCGCATGGGGAAAATCTCCGAATACGTTTCCGTCGTCGATAACTCGACGTTCATCGTCTCCGTAATCTTCGGCTCGAATCTTTTTCGCGACGATTCGTTTCCATCGTCATTCTTCTCCTCGTTGTCATCATCCTCTTTCTTCTTCTTCTTCTTCTCTTTCTTACCAATACTATTATTACTATTATTATTCGATATCGCGTTTTCAATCAATCTCGGCAAGTCTCGATAGCTGTCCGGTCCCGCCACGATATCCGCCAACCGAACACCCTTCGAGTCTTTCTTCAACAAGTCACCTTTGATGCGCTCGCCCATGCATCCCAACACCCCGATGACTGCCTTCTTCTTCTTCTTTTGCTGAGTACTAAAACTACTCTTCTTCGTAGTATCAGAGCGAAACTGTCTCAGTCTCGTTTTCACTCGTTCCTCCGCTTTGTCTCGTATCGCGCACGTGTTCACCAAAATCACTTCCGGAGGAGATGTCATCGAAATCATTTTCTCTTTGCTCTCTATGATCTCGTACCCGTGCGAGGTTAACACGGCGGCGATGACTTCGCTGTCCGCGGCGTTCATTTGACACCCGTACGTTTCTATGTACGCCGTTCTTCTCTCGTTCTTCTCCGGAAAGAATGTGTCATCATCGTGTTGTTGTTCCGGTTTTTGCTCTTCCTTGAAAAGTTGTCGTCGCTCTCTCCCTCTCGTTGAAGACGACGCGAACGAAAAAGAAGAAGACAAATAAGCGTTTCGCAACAAACAACGCGACAGTCCCAAAGCTCTTCTTTGTCCTCGTCTGATACACGAGGACGACAACATCAATCTTTTCTTTCTCTCTTTCTTTGAGGAAAATGTAGACTTTTTTTCTCTCCTCTTGCTTCTTCACTTTTTTCTCAGAAACGAACAACGAACTCTACTATTATGGCGGATGATAGTAACTCCTTTTTGCAACCGAGGATGAAGACAGAGTGAGAGCGAGAGAGACGATGATGAAGACGTTGATGATGATGAGGAAGCAGCGACAGAAATTTCTCCCTTCTTCGTTATCTTCTTTGAAAAGAAGAAGAGGAAACGAAAGCAAGAGTTTGGTGAGTTCCACTTCCTCTCCCCAGAACTTTAGCATGTTCGATACCGTCAAAGGGTTCTTCGGAGTAAAAAGTAATAATAAAATGGAGCTCCCACCGGAAACGTTCACTCTGCGAGAACTCGTTCAGATGTTCTCGAAAGCGGAAGAGGAAGGCACGAACGTCGCTTCTGATGTGAGTTCCGGGTTTAATAAAATCGGTCTGAGTTCGAAACAGTTGGAAAAAATTTGCACGAAACTCACGGAAAAAGAGTTGACGGATCCAACGTCCATCGGGAAGAGGCAAACGAGACTGAACGAGGTCGCGAGATTATGCGAGGACGATGAAATTACCGCGGATAAGGTGAAACGAGTGATATTAGCGCACGCGACGACGAAGTTGATGTTTGGGAAGATTCGGAAAGCAGTTCTAGAGAAAGGCGCGAGCTTACCCAAATCCGTCGCGGACTTTGAGAACATCGTGCGAGATTTACAAAAAAGCGGAGACATGAAACTAGAGGCTAGGAATTTGAAAGGCGCGTATTCGAATAACGCGCCGTGTCCGTGTAACAGTGGGAAACGGTTTAAAAGATGTTGCGGATCTTAGATTTTGTTTTGCGTTCGAACGACGACGACGAACAATGTAAATTTTCTACTAAGTAATACTAAATACTAATACTATGTACCTGTACCGTGGTACCTAGGAGGAACTAGGAAACAAACACCGACGATGCAATTAATACGTCCACTGTCCATCCAAAAACCTCTTCTCGAACGCGCTGCCTTTAACCACGCAAAACAAAGTTGGGTGACCGCTGACGACGTAATCTTTCTCTTTCAAGACGTCCGCGAGCGTCCAGTTTTCGCTTTTCAACTGGACGAATTTTCTATCTCTCGGATCCGTTCTGTGCGCTTCCAAGTTCAGCTCTAATTCGCTTTGCATCATCGTTTCTTTCACGTCGCCACCGGCGTATTCGGCAATTTTCATCGCCAGCGCTTCCTCTTCGTATGGTTTCACCGCGTTCGTTTCGTAATATAACCCGACTGAATTTCTGTCGTATTCATTCTTTTCGTCCCACGGTAACGGAGGCCCGTTCGGATCGAACAGGACGTCCAAGTGCGCTTTAAAGCTATCGTTCTCTCTGAACTGCTGAATGACGTCGGTTTGATCGAATTCTGGGTACACGATTAACGTGAAAAACGCAAACACGTTAGCCTGTTCGTCGTACTCTGGTAACCTTTGCCCGGTGTGTAATCTCGGCGGCCCCCACTTGATTTTCTTCGTCCGCGTCAACGTTTTCGCCAAAACCTCCGAGCCTCGATTAATCTCTAACCTCTTCTCTTTTTCCTCCTTTTCCATCTCGTATCGTTTTTTAGCTACTTTCTTCAACGATTTCAATTCCGGAGCGTCTTTTTCCACCTCTAAGCCTCTCTTGCAAAACTTCAAACATTGCTCGTAATCGAACAAATTTTTACACGCCGTCGCCGCTCGAAAATACGCCTTGATGTTCCTCTCGTCGAGCTCTAAGCATTTCTCCGCGTCTTCGATGCACCGTTTGTTGTTTCCTAAATTCAACGCCGCGAACGCTCTGTTGTTATATAATTGCGAGAGAATCGTTTGAATCTCTTTCCTCTCTCGTTCTTTCTCTTCTTCTTTGTCTTCTTCTTTGTCTTCTTTCAATTCTTCTTTGTCTTCTTCAATTTTGTTTTCCACCAAAAGCCGCCCTCCTTGTTTTAAAGCGTCCTCGCACAAGGCAATCCCGAGCGTGTATTCCTCCACCGCTTTCCTCGCGTACATCTTCTGCATCTTATATTTCAACCGCGCGTTTCCTTTCTGCTTTTGCATCTCCGCTTTTTCTTTCATTGTCAAATCATCATCGTCGTGTAACAACGCTTTCAACGCTTGAAACTCGTCCGAGTTTTCGTCGAACCAATCTTCGCAGTTCCCGTTTTCGCCTTTTTCCCAAAACATCGGGTGGTTTTGCCAGTCGTCGTCGTTTTCCTTTTTTGTCTCCTTATCCGTCTTCATCTCTTCTTCTCGCTTTTGGGAGGAGAGGGCTTCTTTTGCCAACTCGTCGAAGTTAAATGTAGACGATGCCATTTTTTTTCTGATGATGCATTTTTTTTTTGCTTCTTCTTCTCGTCTTCTTCTTCTTGTCTTCTTCTTCTTCTTCTTCAAACGACGAGCGTTTTTTGTTGGTCTTGTGTGGGCAAAAAAATCTCTCTTGAAAAAAGTCTTCAAAAAAAAAACATCTTCTTCTGTCGTCAACGGAAGAAGAAGGAAGGGGTGCTTCACTCTTTGTTGTCGTTGCACAAAAAAAGCTTTTGAAAGCTTTATTATTATTATAAAAACATAGTCTCTCTCTCTCTCTCTCTCTCTCTCTCTCTCTTCTTTGACAAAAACAGAGCGTAACAACGACAACAACAACAACTCTCTTTCTTCTTTCGAGAAGAGTGCTTTATTTTATCATCTACCAACGACAACAACAAGAATTCTAAAGAACTTTCACATCATCGAGAAAAACGAGAGAAGAGGAGTACAAAGAGAAGGAGAGGTCTTGGTGTGATTCCACAACAACAACAACATTAACGAGACGACGACGCGAGAGAAAAAGAGGGGCAGAGAGGAGAACGTTTAAAAGTTGTGAATGCAGACGACGAGAAGCGCGAGCAACAACCGTGTCGGAGGACTGTTCGCGCGCTCGTCTGCAGTTTTATCATCATCTTCGAGAAGAAGACAACCGAGGAGAAGACATTTTACGACTACGAGTAAGAACAACGAGGAGCTAAAAACTCGAGGGGGAAAAGTATTCAGAGCGCACGACAAAAGAAGAGAAGAAGATAACTTAGAAGAAGAAGAAGACAAAGAAGAAGATCGAAACGTTCCTTTTTTATACGACGAAATCTTGTATCAATTTGGAGAGGATCAAGAAGAAGACAGTTTCGACGAGACCTCGCGAGAAGACGAAGAAGAAGAGGAAGAACAACGACGCCCGGCGGGACTCCTATCGAAGACGACGACGACGACGACGACGACAAAGAGAGTGACCAAGGTTGAAATCATGGGCGCTGGAGATTCAAAACCGACTTCTGCGAGTTCTTCTGAACAACAACAACAACAAATACATCTTCAACAACAGAAACAGAAACAAAACAGACCGATTGATGTCGCGGAAGCGATGCGCGTTGGCGATAAATCGAAAGACGCGGGAGGTTTGCATCCCAGAGGACACGGCGCGATGGGCAAACAACCTCTGAATAGTAGTAACGCTCTAAACAGCGGCAACGAGACGGCGCTTTCCTCGACGAGAGATCCAAAAAGCCCGAAGATGATGGGATCTGGACAGAAGTCCCCGAGACCAATCGCCGGGACGTCGTCGCTCGTCGTCCAGAACGGCAGAAAAGAAAAAGAAATAGACTTTCCAGCGTTGACGTTGAGACAAGTCGTGAAGTTTGCCGTTCCCGCACTCGGGGCCGTTTTGTGCGATCCAGTCATGACTTTAGTGGATACTGCGTGCGTCGGCCGCATATCGGCGACGTATCTAGCGGCTTTGGGACCGAACACGTCCATTTTCGGTTTCGTCGCGATGATATTTCAGTTTCTGACGATTGCCACGACTGGCATGGTGAGCAGAAATATGGACGCGAAGGACGCGAAAGGATTAGCGATGGTCATCTCCGACGCACTCACTATTGCGATTGTTATGGGCGTGTTAGCGGCTTTTGGTATGATTGTCTTCGCGGTGCCGCTTTTAGATCTCATGCAAACGCAACCTCACGTCATGCAACCGGCGGTGACGTATTTAAGAACGAGAGCTTTCACGATGCCGTGTTTTTTAATAACGCTCGTTGGTACGGCGACGTGTCTCGGACAAAGAGATTCACAATCGCCGATGAAAATTTTCGCTTTCGCCGGAGGATTGAATTTAGTTTTGGATTTGTATTTAGTCATTGGTCCACCTAAAATGGGCATCGCGGGCGCCGCCATTGCTACCGCGATTTCGCAAACGTTCGGAGCTTTGATCTTTCTGCGAAAGCTTTCGAGAAATCACAATTTGATGTTTCGAATGCCTACGAGAGCGCGTTCGAAACCATTTATCACCGCTGGTGGCGTCTTATCCGTTCGATCGGTGTGTATTATGTTGTTTTATAGTTACGCAGCGGCTTTGGCGTCGACAATCAACGTCGTTACAATCGCCGCGCACCAAGTCGTGGCGGGTATCGTTTCCGTGGCGCAGTTTTGTCCGGAACCTTTATCGGCGTGCGCGCAGTCCGTGCTCGCCACGGCTGGACCGAGGAATGCGAACGGTTTCGCGACGAGTAAAGAATCGCTTTATGTGAGGAAAGCTGGGAGATTACTTTTATTAGCTGGGTTGGGATTAGGAGCGGGAGTTGGCGCAATCTGCGCCTCTATTTTAGCGTATCAACCGGAGATGTTTACGAAGAACGCGACCGTAATGACAGAGGTAGGATCCGTGGCGCCGATTGTATTTTTCTCCATCTTAACGTATTGTTGCGTTTGCGTCACGGACGGGTTAGTTTTTGCCACTGGGAGAATAGAATTTGCCGCTCTCACGCAGGTTATCAACTTGCCTCTCTCGGCGTACGCGTTGTGGTTTTGCGTGTCAAAGCAAGAGCTCGGGTTATTCGGTATTTGGTTCGTCGTCCTCGGACTCTTCATTTTGCGAGTCTCGGAGAACATTTTCATTTTAGCCCGAGACTTGGGACCGCAAGCGTGGAGAAAGATTGTCAGTCCAGCCGAGCGCATGTCCATGGAGGAGGAAGACTTCAACGACGTAGAGAGCCAAAAACAAAACTAGAACGCGACGCGAAAGCAGAAAAAAAGAACGACGATGCGCAATCTCACGCGACAAAACAAAAGTACACGTAGTGTTGTTGTTGTTGTTATTGTTCTCGTTATTATCATATATTTAAATTAAACCGTAGTCAACTCTTTCTCCTTCGCTTTCACCGCGTCTTCGGTCTTTTTTACGTACGAAGTCGTCAAATCTTCAATCTTCTTTTCGAACGAGGCGAATTCGTCCTCGCCCAAAGTCTTGTCCGTCTTCATTTTTTTAATCTTCGTCATCGCGTCTCTTCTCACGTTTCTTAAAGCCACCTTACCTTCTTCGCCCAACTTGCTGACTTGTTTGGTCAACTCTTTTCTTCTCTCTGCCGTCAACGGCGGCACGACTAAGCGAATCACGGACCCGTCGTTCGACGGCGTGATCCCCAAATCCGATCTCACGATCGCTTTCTCGATTTCCTTCAAGGCGCCTTTATCGAACGGCTGAATAACGAGCGTTTGCGCGTCCAAGTTATTCGTGTTCGATAACGATTTCAACGGCGTCATCGCTCCGTAGTAATCAACTTCTATTCTGTCCAACATGTTCGGGTTCGCTCGTCCAGTTCTCACCGTGGAAAAGTTATCCGTCATCACTTCCATCGCTTTCTCCATTCGGTCCATGCAGTCCAGCTCCACCTCCTCGGCTTCTTCCACGGAAGCTCTCGTCGTCGTGATTCGCGATTTTAATCCTCCTAGTCGTCGTCTGGTGTTCCCATTCCCAAGTTTGTTACTGCTGTTTTTGCTGCCGCTCGAACGAGACGCTACAGCTGTGCCGTTATAGCCTCCTCGTTTGCTCGACAATA
>Ga0255756_1002115_pt1 | contig 21720 bp, 19 predicted proteins | sample 011ome_20_FD_179956 | JGI IMG/M metagenome (GOLD analysis project Ga0255756, IMG submission 179956) | Coastal salt marsh microbial communities from the Groves Creek Marsh, Skidaway Island, Georgia - 011509CT metaG (version 2) | ecosystem: Environmental > Aquatic > Marine > Intertidal zone > Salt...
GGCCCAAGTTGGGATTAATACAGCCAACCCTAAAGCCGCTCTTGATATAGAAAGCAGCAATTATGGAGTTGTAATGCCTCGCCTGGCTCTGACCTCGACTCAAAACGAGAGTCCTGCCTCAAATCCACAAGGGGAAATATTCCTGCTGGAACGGTTATTTATAATACGGCTACGACTAATAACGGCAGTAACGACGTTTCACCCGGGCTTTACGTTTGGACCGGAACTCCTTCAACCTAAGACACAAAGCCGTTACGGGTGCTGCAGTTTTCCAAAACAGGGGCACCTCAGGAGATGGAATGGGTCATATAGGGCATGATGTCCCCTGCTCTGTTGAGTTCGTATTTCTCGGCAACTAATCCAAAAAGTTTTTTAGATTGAGTGAGTATGTGGTATTTTTACCCATGCAATTTCCAAAAAAACACATTCCTGTAGAAGAAGGAGACTTTTATTTGACTCCTGAAGGATATCGCTGTTTTACCGCGCAATATCACCTCAAACGGGGTTATTGCTGCGATAGTAATTGTCGTCATTGCCCGTACAAAGACACCCCTAAAACAAAAAAATTTACCCCATGACTTTTCAAGAGGAAATACTTTTAGGCATTCCTGATACTTTACCCCCTCCTAAGGCTTATGATCCAGAAGTGAATCACGCGCCAAAACGCAAGTCAATTTTGTCTCCTGAGGAAGAACAGCTCGCTCTGCGCAATGCCCTGCGTTACTTTCCGGCCAAGCATCATGAAAACCTTCTTCCTGAGTTTAAACAGGAGCTTCATGACTATGGGCGTATTTATATGTATCGATTGCGCCCTGATCACAAGATCTTTGCAAGACCCATTGACGATTATCCTGGCCAAAGTCAGCAAGCCAAAGCTATCATGTTGATGATTCAAAATAATTTGGATCATGCCGTGGCACAGCACCCACACGAACTCATTACTTATGGTGGTAATGGTGCTGTTTTTCAGAATTGGGCACAATATCGTCTGACCATGCAGTATTTATCGCAAATGAATGATGATCAAACGCTTGTGATGTACAGTGGCCATCCTATGGGCCTTTTTCCCTCTGGAGCGCATGCACCTAGAGTTGTAGTCACGAATGGAATGATGATTCCAAATTATTCCAAACCGGATCATTGGGAGCGATTTAATGCCTTAGGCGTCTCACAGTACGGTCAAATGACTGCCGGAAGTTATATGTATATAGGACCTCAAGGGATTGTGCATGGCACTACCATTACGGTGCTCAACGCCTTTAGAAAATTAGGGCGGTCGCCGCGGGGCGGTTTATTTGTAACCTCTGGTTTAGGAGGAATGAGCGGGGCGCAACCTAAAGCAGGAAATATTGCCGGCTGCGTCACTGTATGTGCCGAGGTTAATAAAAAAGCTATTGACACGCGCCACAGTCAAGGTTGGGTAGATGAAGTTTTTGATGATTTGACCGAGTTGACCAAAAAGGTTCGTTCGGCTTTGGAAGAAAAGCGCGCAATCTCGATCGCATTTCATGGCAACATTGTTGCTCTTTGGGAACATTTTGAAAAGGAGCAAATCAAAGTTGATTTAGGAAGTGATCAAACCTCCTTGCATAATCCTTGGGCCGGGGGCTATTATCCTGTTTCTTTAACTTTTGAACAGGCTAATGAGATGATGGCGAATCATCCAGATGTATTCAAAATACATGTTCAAAAAAGTCTTGTGCGCCATGCTGAGCTTATTAATCAGCACACTGAAAGAGGCACATACTTCTTTGATTACGGCAATGCATTTTTACTCGAGGCCTCACGCGCAGGAGGGGATGTACTGAAAAAAGGCAGTGCTGAAGAATTTATTTACCCGAGCTATGTTCAAGACATTATGGGGCCCATGTGTTTCGATTATGGATTTGGTCCATTTCGATGGGTTTGTGCTTCTGGAGACGCCAAAGATTTGGCCAAAACAGATGATATCGCGTGCAAGGTACTCGAAGAACTCATGACTGACGCGGCAGAAGAAATCAAACAACAAATGGGGGACAATATTCAATGGATAAAAGGAGCCCAAGAAAATGCCTTAGTTGTGGGCTCACAAGCCCGTATTCTATACGCAGACAGTGACGGACGAATCGCCATAGCGCGCGCCTTTAATACGGCGATCTCAAAGGGTGCACTCGGTCCTGTTATTTTGGGTCGTGATCACCACGACGTATCAGGCACTGACTCTCCATTTAGAGAAACCTCAAACATCTATGACGGCAGTAGATTCACGGCCGATATGGCCATTCATAACGTAATTGGCGATTCCTTTAGAGGGGCGACTTGGGTCAGTATCCACAATGGTGGAGGCGTCGGTTGGGGCGAAGTAATCAATGGTGGTTTCGGTATGGTTCTTGATGGAAGTAAAGAAGCAGAAAAAAAATTAAGTTCAATGCTTTTCTGGGATGTCAATAATGGAATTGCAAGGAGGAGTTGGGCCAGAAATAATGAAGCCATTTTTGCCATTAAACGAGCAATGGAACACGAGCCTAACCTCAAGGTAACTCTGCCAAACATTGTGGATGATAGCCTTTTTGAAACTCAATAATAACCGTAGTTTTTAATTTAATTGGCTCAGGAAAAAGAAGTTGAATAATCTTAAACCCAATATTATGAAGATTCGTTTATTGCTTTTTAGTTTAGGTCTTGTGTTTATGGGATGCAGTTCCGTTCGCGTCGCAGTGGACTACGACACCGCAGTTTCTTTTGATCAATATAAAACCTTTGCATTTTTCAAACCATCTGTGGACAAAATGGAGGTCAATGATTTAGATAAAAAAAGAATTTTACACGCTATAGATGACAATTTAACGCGAAAAGGACTCTCCAAATCACATGAGGCCAGACTGCTCGTTCATGTATTTACTAAAGAAGAAAAAGAAGTAGATATTTTTCAAAATAACTTCGGCTGGGGCTGGGGTTGGGGTTGGTCTCCATGGTGGAACGGTGGATTCTTTGGCCCAAGTGTGAGCACGCGTACTGAAGGCCAGCTATACATAAATTTAGTCGATGCCCAAACCAATCAACTGATTTGGCAAGGCAAAGGGACCGCACAACTTTATCCAAACGACAAAGTCGAAAAAAAACAGGCCCGTATTCAAAAAATAGTTGATGAGATATTAGCTAAATATCCTCCTGGCGTAAGCGAATAACTGAGTTATTCTTTTATCAGTCTATATATTTTTTCATTCTGGAGGGGATCACTTACTCTTAAATAATAAAGCCCACTGGCCCACTGGCTAACCTTATATGAGGCGAGATTAGAGGCGTTTGTCATATCCATAATTTTACGTCCGTACGCATCATAGATTTCAACAAAGTACATTCCAGGACTCGAGGCTTTACTCAACAAGTTTTGTGAAAACGGATTGACAAATACCATATCTATGGCCGAATCAAGATCATTTTGACTGAGAACTACTTCACCTTCAACGATGTTTTGCGCATAAATTTTGGCACTCCCCGACTTTTGCTCCACAAAAACAGCCACACTCTGATTGTTCACCATTTCTGTGTGATGTATTCGGCCCTTATTGGCTTGAAAAGTTGCTACATCTCTAAGTCCTTCAGGCCAAATCGATTGACCATTGTCATCGAGGTAAGTCGCGCGAAGCGCTGTCGGTGAAGCACCGTTATCCACCCCTTCTTTAATCAGGAGAATCGGCCCTTGATCAGCGATATTCATTCCGCCTACCGGCACTGATTCAGAACCCACAGCATATAATTCGAAGGCGCTATCGCCAAACAATCGCTCTCCTGAATTAAGATCAAACTTTTGTAAATAAGTTCCTTTAGCACTTTGGGAGGTATTGGTATAGGTGCTGCTCATCCAAACCACATCAGAACCCTCTTTGAAAGCCATATAAGGGTTGGTTTCATAAAACGCCTGTGTGGTATCAAAGGAAGCGCCATTAACCCCCCAAGGCATTGTTCCATCTGAATTCAAACATTGTAAAAAAGTATCAAAACGCGTTCCGGCAGAGGCATAATAACCCATATACACCTTGTCCTGTATCATAATGCCTTGATAATCTCGGTTAAAGGCAGTCGCCTGATCACTGATCTGAACGGCGACTGTCCAAACTGGAGCTCCGGATGTATTGAAACGCTGGGCGTACAGGAACGAATTAATCCCGCTGAGCACTTTATGAAATATGACAATAAATTCTCCATTGTCTAATTCAAACATATTGCCCACGACAGTATTGCTTGAGCCGAGAGATACCGATGATGGGGCACCCCAGACGGCTTGACCTGATGCATCGTATTGTTGGACTTGAGCCACCCCTGTAGAAGGCCACCAAGACACTAAAACATTACCCTGGGATAGGGGTAATATTTTCACAGCATATCCACTTCCTATTGTAATTCCGGTGGGTCCCCATAAACGAGTCCCTTGAAGATCCATTTTAAATACGTAAGCCGGATCACCACCGCCTGTACCGGTGACACCGATATACAAGTTATCTTGTTCATCCACCACAATATTCCAAAGGACCGTAAATGTGCTCATCGGTAGATTATCACTGACCAATACCCCTTCATCACCGAGCATTTGTTCCCCTTGTGGATTGAGCACCTGCAATCTTAACTCATAGTTTTCTGGCGCGCCTACGCTATGCCAAAACACGATATAGGTCGAACCATCAGAAGCGGCCACAGCCTTCATATCCTCACTCGATAAAGTAGCTACTAAAGTATTGATTTCTGTATCTGTGGTCCATTGTGCCGTCAGGGAGATGGTCCAAAGCATTAGGGCGGCTATAAAAATTTGTTTCATCATGGCAGGGTTAATTTTTTTGATAAATATTGCAAATTGGATTTGAAGTTAATCTACTTTTTGGTTAAGATCGCTTATAGGGCGCAAGTTGTGCTTTAGTTTCAGAACTTAGTACAAGACGGCCGCTCATGGCAGCGCGCTCCAAGAGCAATTCCTCCCAATGCTCCGTTCCGGACCAAAGGACAGATTTCAAAGCACTCATCGCTTCGAGATTATACTGTTTAAGATCCATGCAAAGTTCGTCCAGACCTGAATCCATGGCTTTGACCGTATCAAAGACCTGAGTGTAAAGACCTTTTGATTCCGCCCAACGCGCAGACCTAAATCCTTGGGCATCGATGGACAAAGCGCTCAAATTAGCCACGCCAATTTTTCGAGCGACGGCAGGTGCGATGACAAAAGGACCAATACCAATGGTCAATTCACTTAATTTAACTGCAGCAGACTCAACCGCTACGGCGTAATCAGCAGCGGCAATTATCCCAACACCTCCACCGACAGCTTTTCCATGTACACGGGTAATAATCAACTTCTTACAGCGACGCATGGCGTTAATGACTCGTGCAAAACCACTAAAAAAATTGAGTCCTTGAGTTTCATCTTCAATGGCAATCAACTCCTGAAAACTTGCCCCAGCACAAAAACTACGCTGCCCATGGCTGCGCAAAATCACCACTTTGACCTCAGGATCTTCGGAGGCATGATCAAGGCTCTGAACCAGCTGATCCAGTAATTCTGAGGGTAAACTGTTATGGACAGGATGACCAAACTCAATCGTTTTTACTCCATTGAGATTATGGCTAAGCACATGGCCTTTCTCATTGATTGAATCATTCATCGGCATAACGTATGTCGTTTAGAAAATCGATTAGGATGATGCAAGATACTAAAAATAGTGCCCAAGAGATTTATTCCATCCATAGGCACGTTCAAAACACCGCCTATCTTATAAGTCATACTTTACCACAAACATTATGATTCGGGGTAAAACTATATATTGACTTGTGCTGTTGAATTGCTCGGTAAAACTATCGGTATTTGTCGCCTGATTATTAGTGAGGTTCGTCCCTTGAAGTGAAAACTCCCAATGACTGTCTTGCTCTTGATAATAAAGCGTGCTATTGAGAAAGTTATAATTATTTCGAATCGTATTTTCTTGGTTACTGTAGTCGTAAAAATCCCAATTCACCGTCCAGTAAAAAGACTTTAAGAAATTCACATCAAGCGAAAAGTAGGGTCTTTGGGTAAAAAATAGTTGATCCACACGACCATTATTGTACTCGTTTCTGGTCCAATTATAACCCACTTCAAAATTAGGCCAATCGCTAAAACTACTGCGCGCACTAACGCGGTAATTTTGAGTGAGACTCTCACTCTGCTGAATGGCCTCGTTGACTCGAGAAAAAAGTTCGCTATAACTCAAGTTGGCATTAAGACGGTATTCTATTTTACTGATTCGCTTACTAAAACGCCCGGAAGCGGCATAAATATGGTCAGGATTATCGACATCAAAATTCTCAGGCTGCGTCACCTGGTTAATGGCTACCAATGTGGTGTTATTTTTAATGCCCTTTGTGCGCTTAGTATAACTCAGCGATCCATTGACGTTTGTGTAGTTGAATAAATTATAACTGAAATAATTTAATCTAAAGGACTCAGATAAGGCATTACCCAAATTTCTGTTTCCTGCAAAAAGTCGGTTATAGTTATTAAAAACATAAGCCTGTGCTAAATTATTTATGTCCGTATATTCCGCATTTTTACTGTAATTAAACCGAAGATTTTCACTGCTTTTAATGTCCCAAAGGGCAAAGAAATCAGGTAAAAGCAACCACTGATTTTGACTAACCGTAATTTCTCGCTGAGTATTGGAAAGTCCATATTGGTGTAAGGTCAAACCAGGAGAAAATGTGAAATCCCCCCGCTTTATTTTATAATGTACCCCCAAAAACAGGTCCATAAAATCATAATTGACATCGTTGATTAATGAACTGCTTTCTCCATCAATAGGCAGGGTCTGTTCAAGCAGGTTATTGCCGCTATTGATCCGCTCAAAAATCTTAGAATCAAAATTTTGGGCGCTCAGCGTGGTCCCCAAAGTAATATTCAAGTGGCTTGTTTTATTCAAAATACGATAGTAATCGATTTTACCATCAAGCTTATTGGTCTGAACCTCTTTTTCTTGACTTAAATCAAAGCGTCCCTCTTGCTGACTCACGGGCAGTATTCCAGCAAAAGGCAAAAGGTCCGTTACTGCATTATAAAACGGATCTTCTGAGCGCAGCATATGTTGAAACTGGCCGGCAAATATATCGTTCTCTGAGGCCGTATAATAAGCATTGATGTTTTGCTCAATTGAGGTAGGACGATTTTCTTTCCGCTCGACGATATCATTTGTTTGATCTGCAAAGGCAGAAAGTGTCGCATCATCTTGAGTTTGATTTGAAGCCTTTAACAAAATATCGTAATCAATTTGTAAGCTGGCGTCGGGTTTATAAATCCCACTGAATTTTAGCATTCCCAGTTGATTGTTTTGCTCGGATTGAACCTGAGTTTGTTCCTGAATACCCGATAAAATAAACTGGTTTAAGGTGTTGGAAATAATCGATGTGGTATTTTCTGAGGCGATACCAAATCCACTTAAATCTAAAGTCTGACTGGCCGCATAGCTGAAGTTTGCGGCGGCGAACTTGGTCCCGATTGCCGCCGCACGATTGTTTTGGGCTACAGCAAAACCCAGATCACTTTCTTGAACATTAAATCGAGTTCCTCCACCACTGTTAAAATTCCTGAATCCCCCCGTAAAGCTGAAGAAATCTCTCCAAGTGAAGGGCACCTCACCGATATCGTTCAAATCGGTAATAACATTCAAACTATACTCGGGATGGTAATAAAACAACTTGGGGTGCAATAAATAGCGTGGATCCAAATCGGCATCTACACCACTACCTCCGGTGACCTCACCAAACCAAAAGTTCTTTTTGCCCTCCTTTAGCTTGATATTGATTGCAACATTATCTTGATTGTTAGTCACCCCGCGCATTTGGCCTACCTCGCTGAAATTGCGTAAGACTTCAACCTTATCAATGGCATTGGCGGGTATGTTTTTTGTGGCCAGTTTAGAATCTCCATCAAAGAAATCTTTTCCTTCGACCATAACTTTTTGGACCGTTTTCCCTTCGACCTGTATTTCGCCATCATCACTTATCTCTACCCCCGGAAGATTCTCGAGCACATCACCCAGTTTTTTTTCATTTCCAGTATTGAATGAATCAGCGTTGTAAACAATCGTATCCCCTTTTACGGTAACGGGCATTTCATAAACAATCTCAACCCCGTCAAGCTGAGCGGCCTCAGCTTTAAGCAAAAAATCCAGGTTTAAATCGGCGCTATCCGTACCTACAGTCAATTCTTTTTCTTGTGTTTGATAACCCAAAAAGCTGGCGCGCAATACATAAGTCTGCCCATCATTTAAAGAAAGTGCGTATCGACCTTCGTTATTGGTTATCGAATAACCCGCCAAATTTCCTGAGTCGGGATTAGTCGCAATAACATTGGCAAATCCCAATGGGCCAATGCTATCCAATACGGCTCCCCTAAGTTGCACTTCTTGAGCATCAATATGGAAACAGCTCATCAGCGCAAAGGTCAAAACAAGAAGGGGATTGAATGAGAATTGCTCAGAAGATCGATTCAATTCCGAGTTCGGTAAAGGCAAAAATAAATTAGATGGCCAAAGTTGGAGATTCATTGCGAAAGAAAACTTAAAGTGGGCTTTTGGTTTTGTTGTTTTTGATTATTCGCCACGACCACGGCGGCCAGAGCGGTTACGCCAATTGTCGCGCATCTCTTGAGTTTTTTCTTTGACGATCCCCTCAAATTCATCTTGGGTCACTACGGTCCCTTTACTCGGGGCCGCAATTGAGGGGAGGTCCTTTGGATTCATTACAATTTTTGAACAGAGGAAAGTAGTCCGATCTGCATTGAGTTCCAGAATAAGTCCGGGTAAGCCGGCATACTCTCCTGGGCCATGACCTAGAGGTATTTGAGGCGTGAACCACGCCGTCACTTCGATCGTTTTTGGCATTTCTAATTCATCAATTGGGTCGGTCTTAAGACTATCTGACTTTTGCTTTTCTTTATCCTTATCGGCATCTTGAGCCCGTCGATCTCGTCGACGCATCATACTAAACTCGTTAGCTTTGACCTGCTTTACCGCGCGGGCCTTAATGGCTAAATACGCCCCAATCATCTTAGTCTCATTGGTTATTTCCCACTCAAGAGCTGGAATTGCGTCTTTGATTAAAAAAGACTTGCCAAAGAAATCTTGCGCTTGCACAAAGGCGCTGTCTTCCAAATTCTTGTATTGGATCCCAGGTGTCGCACTAGCCATCATCATACCCCATCCGCGTCCTTGAGTTTCAACATCAAGAGTGGCCTCTTCCTTATACAGGGACTCGCTACCATTAAAGGTCAAGATATAGGTCTTTTCTAAAAAAGATTTCATGCGTGCCATGATTTGTTTTTTCATGTCTTCGCTCATCCCTTCCCGGCCGAAATTGTCCATATCGACCGTGGTTTTTGATTGATAAAAAGCTTGTCCTGCGAAATTCTGTGCTTGGAGTCCAAGACTAAAAGTGAGTGAGAATATTAATAAGCGTATTTTCATTACTGTATTTATTTTTTCAATTCAGTAGTCGAATTTAGATAATTTAACCCATGTGCGGTGTTAATTGTGTGCCAATAAAGCAGATTTTGTTTTGTACCTTGTAAGGATTAAGTCATGCTGTATTTATGAGATTGATTTTTCTTTTTATCGCATTTGCCATGACCGCACCAATATTGGCTCAGAGTCAAGAGCAAAATAAGGGGTTATCGCTTAATTCTGACGAGCAAATAATTTTATCTGCTGCAGATCGAATTTTTGGGTACGATACTTACGGTCAATTCTATTGGGCCAATAAAAACACCCTCTATAAGTCTGGTAATTCAGGAGATTTTGAGTTTCAAGAACTTATGTTAGGCCCCATTACTCAAATCGATCTTCAAAATCCATTGACTGTATTGGTCTTTTATCGGGAAACCAATACCCTACTTTTTTTAGACAATCGTTTGAATGAAAAAAGACGTATCGACTTTAATCTGATGGAAGACTTTCCACAGGTTCAATGGGTTTATAATGCCGGCAGCAATCGATTGTGGCTCATGGACCAAAACAGCCAAAGTCTATGGGTATACGACACCCAATCCATGCGTGTCGTGTTTCAAAGTCTACCCCTGCCCGATCTAATTGAATTAAAATGCCGCTTTAATGACTGCATTGCGCAAACTTCTGAGGAACTCATATGGATCAGCCTTTATGGCACTATCACAAAACGTCAGGCGCTAAGCGATGGAAAACTTATGGGATATAGTCAAGAGCATGTGCTGATTACTCAAGAGGAAGGCCTGTTCGACCTCAAGTCAAATCAAGCTTGGTATTTCCCCGAAATACTGCCAGAAAATCAGATTAACGGCTTGCAGCTAACGCAAGATTTCCTGTATATTTACGCAAGTAACGTCATTCGACGATACTCAATAACTAAGTTAAAACATTAAGTGCGATGCATGTTGCTGTAGCGGGAAATATTGGTTCAGGTAAAACGACTTTAACCGGTTTATTATCCAAACATTACAAATGGAAGGCCCACTACGAAGAAGTCGAGCACAATCCTTATTTGGATGATTTTTACAACCAGATGGAACGCTGGTCTTTCAACCTTCAAATTTACTTTCTTAACAGCCGCTTTCGCCAAATTTTAGACATTCGAGAAAGCGGTGAAGATGTCATACAAGATCGGACCATATATGAAGACGCCCATATTTTTGCGCCAAACCTGCATGCCATGGGACTCATGACCAATCGCGATTTTGAAAATTATCGTTCTTTGTTTGACCTCATGGAAAGCGTCACCAAAGGCCCTGATCTTTTGATCTACCTCAGAAGCTCCATTCCTAATCTGGTCAAGCAAATTCACAAGCGAGGACGTGAATACGAAAACTCGATCAGCATTGATTACCTCAGTCGATTAAACGAGCGCTATGAGGCTTGGATTCACAATTACGATAAGGGCAACCTTTTGATTATCGATGTGGACGATTTAAATTTTGTGGACCATCAAGAAGACTTAGGGACGGTTATCAATAAAATTGACGCTGAACTCCACGGACTTTTTTAGCGGTCAATTTATTGCCGCTTCGCAATCCCCACCCCCTAATAGAACGAGATCAACGCAACTTTTTACTAAAACGTGATACCTAAGGCAGTGATAAAAAATAACAGCATAAAAAAAACCGGCTAAAAAGCCGATTTTTTTATTGATATAGAAAGCAAGTTTACTCCTGCTCTACTTCAACTTCGATGACTTTTTCTCCGTCAACTTCGTCGATTTTAATTTTCATTGCCTCTAGCGCTTCAACCTCAGCACGCACTTCTTCTTCAGTTCCTTTGAAAACCTGTACGCTTTCTTGAAGTTCACCATTGACGTTAGTTGTTGTGGTTACCGTAGCTTTGAACATATCGCCCTCTGCTTCCATAATTACAGTAACTTTTTCTTCTTTTTGTACAGCGACCTCACCAAGTTCGGTTACCGTTCCGTCTTCAGAAACAAACATCATCGCATGAGCTTCAGTCGAGGAAGCTTCGTGATGCCCCCCTAAAATTGGAGCGATCACAAGTCCTACCAGACAGGTCAATTTAATCAAAATGTTCATCGATGGACCAGAAGTATCTTTAAATGGATCACCAACGGTATCTCCAGTAACTGCCGCTTTGTGCGCATCGCTACCTTTGTAGGTCATTTCACCATTAATTTCAACACCAGCTTCAAAAGACTTCTTGGCGTTATCCCATGCTCCACCAGCGTTATTTTGGAAAATAGCCCACATAACCCCGCTAACACAAACACCAGCCATATAACCCCCTAATGGCTCAGCACCAAAAACAAGACCAACAACAATAGGCGTCACGATGGTCAAGAGACCAGGCAATAGCATTTCTTTAAGAGCCGCTTTGGTAGAAATTTCCACACACTTACCGTACTCAGGGGTTCCTGTACCTTCCATAATTCCCGGAATTTCGCGGAATTGACGACGTACTTCCTGAACCATTTCCATAGCTGCTTTACCCACAGATTTCATCGCCATAGCGGAGAAAACAACAGGAATCATCCCTCCTACAAATAATGCGGCAAGAACATCAGCTTTGAAGATGTTGATTCCATCAATTCCTGTAAAGGTGACGTAAGCAGCAAATAAAGCCAAAGCCGTTAGGGCTGCAGAGGCAATCGCGAATCCTTTCCCTACTGCAGCAGTAGTATTTCCAACAGAATCAAGAATGTCCGTACGCTCACGCACATGATCTTCTAATTCACTCATTTCAGCAACGCCCCCCGCATTGTCCGCGATAGGACCAAAGGCGTCAATAGCCAACTGCATGGCAGTAGTCGCCATCATGGCAGAGGCAGCAAGGGCTACTCCATAAAAACCAGCCAACTCGTAGGAACCGTAAATGGCAGCCGCAAATAAAAGCACACTCCAAAATGTCGACTTCATACCCACAGCCAAACCAGCGATAATATTGGTCGCAGCTCCAGTAGAAGAGTTCTGAACGATATCCATAACCGGCTTTTTACCTAAACTCGTAAAATAAGCCGTCACATAAGAAATCAATGCCCCTACTGCAAGACCTATACAGGCTGCATAGAACACATTAAGAGAGGAGATATCTTTATAGCCTTCACCAAAGAATTTCATGCTCATCGTTTCGGGTAACATCCAATCGATCAAGAAATAACTTGCGATCAAAGTCAAGACGATAGCCGCCCAGTTTCCAGTATCTAAAGCCTTTTGCACCTGAGCTTCTTTTGCAGAATTATCTTTAATACTCACTAAAAAGGTTCCAATAATCGAAGCCAAAATTCCTACCCCAGCAATTACAAGCGGTAAAAGAATAGGCCCCATATTGTTAAACGTATCAGTGAACGGTGTAGAAACAGACATATCTCTGATCACATAATTTCCAAGAACCATAGACGCCAATACAGTCGCCACGTATGAACCGAATAAGTCTGCGCCCATACCGGCAACATCCCCTACGTTATCTCCTACGTTATCCGCAATCGTTGCCGGGTTACGTGGATCATCTTCTGGAATTCCCGCTTCAACTTTCCCAACAAGGTCAGCCCCAACATCGGCGGCTTTGGTATAAATACCCCCTCCAACTCGCGCAAACAAAGCGATGCTTTCTGCTCCAAGTGAGAATCCTGCTAATGCCTCTAAAACAATAGTCATTTCATTATAAAAATTCCCCCCGTCAGTAATGAACTGCCCTAAGAAGAACATGAAGAACAAACTCAATCCAAGAACAGCCAAACCAGCAACACCTAGACCCATTACGGTACCACCTCCAAAAGAGACTTTCAAGGCTTGGGGCAAACTTGTTTTTGCAGCCTCAGCCGTACGAGCGTTAGCCTCAGTGGCCACGCGCATACCAATATTACCGGCAAGTGCTGAAAAAATCGCACCGAATAAGAAGGCAGGAACAATCATCCAGCTGGTTGTTTCTACCATTGTTGAAATAAGAAACAAAAGGGCTGCAGCAACTACAGCAAAAATTACCAACAATCGATATTCCGCATTAAGAAACGCTAAAGCACCTTCTTTGATGCTCTTTGAAATGCTTTGCATGCGCTCACTTCCTGCGGCTTGTTTTTTGACCCAACTCATTTTGACCAACATAAACAACAGTCCTAATACAGAAAGTGCTACAGGGATGTAAATAATGTTTTGTTCTAGCATAATTGATTATTTAGTAGGTTTTTATTACAATTTTTTGCGGTGGCAAAAGTAGTAAAATAGATCGGTTATCCAACTGATTCTTATGGATTAATGACCCAAAGACAACATGTGGTTAACGCGGGTATTTCTAATTAAAGTTCGGGTTTAAATTCAAGATTTACGATACATCACTTTTTTGACCGCGGCAATGACATCTTCTTTATTAGGAAGCCACTCTGCAAGTAGTGCTGGTGAGTAAGGTGCCGGAGTATCTGCAGTATTGATTTTTACAATCGGCGCGTCAAGATAATCAAAGGCCTGAGCTTGAACTTGATAAGTTATTTCTGTAGCCACATTACCAAAAGGCCAAGCCTCTTCCAAAATGACTAATCTATTTGTCTTTTTAACGCTGTCCAAAATTGTTTTGTGGTCCATAGGACGCACCGTGCGCAGGTCAATGATCTCACATTCAATTCCTTCCTTCGCGAGCTCATCTGCGGCCGCGTAGGCTTCTTTTATGATTTTTCCGAAAGAAACGATTGTAACGTCTGAACCCTTGCGTTTGATATCAGCAACACCCAGCGGAATAAGGTATTCCCCTTCAGGCACTTCACCTTTATCTCCATACATCTGCTCACTCTCCATAAAGATCACTGGGTCATCATCACGAATGGCACTTTTTAATAGTCCCTTAGCATCGGCTGGATTACTGGGTACGACTACTTTTAGACCTGGAGTATTGGCGAACCAACTTTCAAAAGCTTGGGAGTGCGTGGCTGCTAACTGTCCTGCAGACGCAGTCGGGCCGCGAAAAACGATAGGACAATTAAATTGACCGCCACTCATTTGACGAATCTTCGCCGCATTGTTGATGATTTGATCAATACCAACTAATGAGAAGTTAAAGGTCATAAATTCAACGATAGGACGATTGCCATTCATGGCAGAGCCGGTGGCGATTCCCGCGAAACCCAATTCCGAAATCGGGGTATCAATAACACGCTTTGGCCCAAACTCGTCAAGCATACCTTTACTGGCCTTGTAAGCACCGTTGTATTCGGCAACTTCCTCACCCATCAAATAAATGCTCTCATCTCGGCGCATTTCTTCACTCATCGCCTCGCAAATCGCTTCTCTAAACTGAATCGTTTTCATGATATTTACTGTCTATTTGACCCTGATTTTTTTCAGGCGAAGCAAAAATAATACTATTTGAAAAGTTTGCTTGATTTTTTGTCATAATTATGTATTTTTATTATGCATGCATAGTAAAATTGAGGGGATAATCGTATCTTCGTCACAACAAAATAACGACTCAAAAACTGTCCACTACCCATGAAAATACTCGTGTGTATTAGTCATGTTCCTGACACGACTTCAAAAATTAATTTCAACGCTGACCAAACCGCTTTTGACACCACAGGTGTTCAATATGTAATTAACCCAAATGACGAATTTGGGCTTACCCGTGCGCTTTGGTTTAAGGAAAAACAAGGCGCTACCATCCATGTGGTGAATGTCGGTGGTCCTGAAACGGAACCCACCCTGCGCAAAGCACTGGCCATTGGCGCTGACGAAGCCATTCGTATCAATCAACCCGCGACAGATGGCTATAGTGTTGCCCAAGCTTTAGCGACAGTAGTCCAAGAAGGTCAATATGATCTGGTTATCGCCGGCCGTGAATCTATTGATTACAATGGCGGGATGGTTCCTGGCATGGTAGCAAAGATTTGTGGTTATGCTTTTGTCAATACATGCATCAGTATTGAAATTGATGGAACCACTGTAACGGCCGTCAGAGAGATCGACGGAGGTAAAGAAAATCTAAAAACGACCTTGCCTTTGGTCATTGGCGGTCAAAAAGGATTGGTTGAGGAAAGTGATTTGCGCATTCCGAACATGCGCGGTATAATGCAGGCCCGCACCAAACCTTTGCACGTAAAGCAGACAGAAAATAGCAATACAATGTCTCAAACGCTGCGCTACGAAAAACCAGCCCCCAAGCAGGCCGTGACTTTGGTCGAAAATGCTGAACAACTGATTAACTTATTGCACAACGAGGCAAAAGTCATTTAAAAGACCTAAAAGCCATTACATAACACTAACATTTAACAATCCTCAGCCTTATGCCCATTCTAGTCTACGCAGAATCTGATCAAGGAATTTTTAAGAAAATTACTCAAGAACTCATTTCATTTGCCCGAGCCATAGCCGATCAAATGAATACTGAGGTCGTTGCTGCAGTAACGCAAGACCCCTCAAACGCAAACCTAGGACAATTCGGCGCGCACAAAGTATTAAATCTAGAGCAGCCTTCATTATCTGAGTTCAATGCAGAACTTGTTGCTGAGGCCTTAACTCAGGCCGCTCGTGCTACTGGGGCGAGTACCGTCATTGTCTCCTCGAGTGCCAATAGTCGTTATATGGCGCCCTTATTAGTAGTAGCCTTAGAGGCAGGATACGTACCTAATGTGGTTGGACTGCCCCAATCTTACACGCCATTAACCGTAGCGCACAATGTTTTCACAAACAAGGCAACGGCCTTTACAAGCTTACAAAGCAGTATCAGTATTTTGGGCCTGTCTAAAAATGCCTATGGCGTACATCATTACGACACCAACGCAGAAATTACCAAACAAGAGGTAACCCTGAGCCCGTCCTCTGTCGAAGTCATTAGTTTAGACAAAGCATCAAACAAAGTTATGATTGCCGATGCAGAAGTGGTCGTCTCTGCCGGGCGTGGACTTAAAGGTCCAGAGAACTGGGGCATGATCGAAGAACTGGCTGAGGTTATGGGTGCTGCTACTGCGTGCTCAAAACCGGTCAGTGATTTAGGTTGGCGACCCCATAGCGAACACGTGGGGCAAACCGGAAAACCCGTTTCCTCTAATCTTTATATTGCTATTGGTATCAGTGGCGCGATACAACATTTGGCGGGAATCAATTCCTCTAAAGTTAAGGTCGTGATCAATACTGACCCTGAGGCACCGTTCTTTAAAGCGGCAGATTACGGTATCGTAGGCGATGCTTTTGAGGTTGTCCCGGACTTAATCCAAAAATTGAAGGAGTTTAAAGCGCAAAACGCATAATTTTCTTATTTTGGTGCTGGCAAGCAGATTAATTGTTTGCGCTTTGGTTTCGGCCAAGAATAACATCCACCACCATGAGCCTTGTGCGCCTGAATATTAAAGGAATCTCCTACAGCCAAACGCAAAACGGGGCGTATGCTCTTATTTTAAGTGAAGAAGATGGTGAGCGTAAGCTCCCCATAGTTATTGGGGCTTTTGAAGCGCAATCAATCGCGATTGCCCTGGAAAACGAAATTCGCCCACCAAGACCATTGACTCATGATTTATTTAAAACCTTCGCAGATCGCTTTGGTATCGTGGTCAAGCAAGTGATTATTCATAAGCTCGTTGATGGTGTTTTCTATTCCAGCATTATTGCCGAGCGGGGTGCTGATGAAGAAATTTTAGATGCCCGTACCAGTGATGCTATTGCTTTGGCCCTCAGATTTAATGCCCCTATTTTTACCTATAAAGACATCCTCAACCAAGCAGGCATTCATCTTCAAACCACTCCGGTTAATCAAGACGAGTCAGGACAACAGGATGGAGCTATCGCGAAGCTGTTGGATCAAGACACAGAAGAACTGGAGCAAAAGCGTCATGATTACGCAAAACACACCTTAAAAGAACTCAAGGAACTCCTAAGCCAGGCCATTACACAAGAGGATTATGAAACTGCCGCACGACTGCGCGACGAATTATCCAAAAGAAACAAATAAGTATGCTGAAAAAATTCTTGCTCTTTAGCGCAATGCTATTCAGCGGTCTTGCCTGGAGTCAATCGATTGACGGTAAATGGCAATTTGAGTCCATCACTAAAGAAGGTCAATCTTTATTTGAGATCAACGCTGAGACCGACTATTTGACTTTCGAATCAGGAGTATTTAATTATTCGCTTGAGGCTAAAAATAATCTGAAAGCCTCAGGGACTTATCAGCTCAATGACCGCATCTTGACTCTGAATTATAGTAGTCCAAAAGATACTGTTCGAAATTATGAGCTACAGATCAATCAAGATACACTTTCACTCAAGGAGTCTGGGATAATTTATCAATTTATCGCCAAAAGCATCTCTTCTCCAATTGTGTCAATCGATGAATCAAATGCCCAGTCAAGTTCAAATACACCTACTGCTTCTGTAAGCGAGAACCTGAGCATTAGCCTTGAGAGCCTGGGGCGTGGGCTCCTAGGGCTTTCCTTTTTGGTGCTTGTCGGATTTTTACTGAGCAGTAATCGCAGACGCATTGATTGGCGTTTGGTGGGAACAGGCTTGCTCCTGCAAGTCGTGTTTGCTGTGTTGGTCTTAAAAGTAGATCGCGTCGCTCAAAGTTTTGACTGGCTGTCTCAACAAGTGGTTACCTTTTTAAATTTCAGTGAAAAAGGCGCTGAATTCCTCTTTGGTGGACTGGTCAACAATCAGGACACCTTCGGTTATATTTTCGCTTTTAAAGTGTTGCCGACCGTTGTCTTCTTTTCTGCCTTTACCTCGGTGCTCTACTATTTTGGAATCATTCAAAGAGTCATAAAGGTTTTTGCTTGGATCATGAGCCGAACAATGCGCCTATCTGGAGCGGAAAGCCTCGCTGCAGCGGCCAATATTTTTATCGGTCAAACTGAGGCGCCTCTTGTGGTCAAACCGTATCTGGACAAAATGACCAAAAGCGAGCTCATGTGTCTTATGGTCGGAGGAATGGCCACCATTGCGGGCGGCGTTCTGGCTGCGTATATCGCTTTTTTAGGGGGTTCGAGCGAGGCTGAGAAAATTTATTTCGCAAAACATCTGCTGACCGCCTCAATTATGTCTGCCCCTGCGGCAATCGTAATTGCCAAAATGCTTTACCCTGAAACCGAAACCGTGGATCGAACACTCGATGTCTCGAGAGAAAAAATCGGGACCAATGTCCTAGATGCCATTGCACGAGGAACTACAGACGGGCTAAAACTGGCCATCAATGTCGGTGCGATGCTTCTAGTGTTTACCGCATTGATCGCCGTGTTTAACTGGATTACCGTAGATTGGATCGGTGGACCAACCGGCCTTAACGAGCAAATCAACCAACAAACAGCAGGGCGATACACGGGCCTTTCACTACAGTATATCTTGAGTAATTTATTCGCTCCAGTAGCCTGGATAATCGGTGTTCCTGCGGCCGATGTTATTAGTGTAGGTCAATTGCTAGGGGAGAAAACAATACTCAATGAATTTTTCGCTTACGCTTCCTTGTCTGACCTTAAAAACAGTGGGCTATTAACCTCAAATCGATCTATAGTCATCGCGACATATTCCCTCTGTGGTTTCGCTAATTTTGCCTCGATTGGCATTCAAATCGGGGGTATTGGTGGTCTTGCCCCGAGCCAACAATCTAATTTGGCCAAATTTGGGATCAAGGCCCTCATCGGAGGAACTATAGCTGCCTTGATGACCGCAACCATTGCTGGAATGCTTATTGGATAATCATTCAAATAAGGCCGAAGTCATTAAGTGTGATTCATGAATCTTCAAGCCGAATTTGCCGTTAATAACTATTGATAAAAGTGCGCTTTCTCTGAATCCATGAGAAATTATGTTTTTTATTTTTACCGTAATCTGAAGCTGTAAGATAAATGAAACAATACCACGACTTAGTGCGCCATGTCTTGGAACACGGTGCAGTGAAAGAAGACCGCACAGGAACCGGAACCAAAAGTGTTTTTGGTTATCAAATGCGTTTTGAGCTGAGTGAGGGCTTTCCGATGGTTACGACCAAAAAACTACACCTAAAGTCCATAATTTATGAGTTATTATGGTTCTTAAAAGGCGACACCAATATCGCTTATTTGCAGGAAAACGGCGTGCGTATATGGAATGAATGGGCGGATGATCAAGGAAATCTTGGTCCCGTTTATGGTCACCAGTGGCGTCATTGGAACAGCGAAGAGATCGATCAAATAAAAGAGGTCATTGATACCTTAAAAAATAATCCTGACAGCCGACGCATGCTGGTCAGCGCTTGGAATCCTTCGGTGCTCCCAGACACCAAACAGTCGTTTGCCGATAATGTGGCTCAAGGAAAAGCTGCCCTGCCGCCCTGTCATGCTTTTTTTCAATTTTACGTTGCGGACGGGAAACTCTCCTGCCAGCTCTATCAGCGCAGTGCCGATATCTTTCTGGGCGTTCCCTTTAATATTGCTTCTTATGCTCTTTTAACCATGATGATGGCCCAAGTTTGCGGTTATGCTCCTGGAGACTTTGTCCATACATTTGGCGACGCGCATATTTACAGTAACCATTTGGAGCAACTCGAACTTCAATTGTCTCGTGAACCTCGTCCGTTACCCAAAATGATATTGAATCCAGAAATAAAGGATATTTTTGACTTCACTTTTGAAGATTTCACCCTTACGGATTACGACCCACATCCGCACATTAAAGGCGCTGTGGCTATTTAATCCTTTTAAAAACAAAGCAAATACCTAATCCATGAAAAAATATATTATTACCAGCTTTTTACTGCTACTGACCAACATATTAATGGCACAAGAATGGGGCAGCGTCGATAAAAACAAAGTCACCTTAAAAGAAATCGCCCCTGTATGGGCTGGATGCGAGGACCAATCTGGGGCCGGGCTTCAAAAGTGCTTTACCCAAAAGCTAACCCAACATGTGGTTAAAAATTTCAAATATCCTGCCGATGCTTATAAAAGCAATACCCAAGGGCGTGTAACCGTTGAGTTCATTATCAATACCGAAGGTATGGTAGAAATAAAAAATGTGAGCGGTGGGACTCCATCGTTACAGGAAGAAGCACGCCGTAATATCAGCTTAATTCCCAAAATGGTGCGCCCAGGAATGTATGCCGGTAAACCAAAAGCCATTCAATATACCGTTCCTTTTGATTTTAAAACAGGGAAATAAGCCTCTGGCCTAAGGATTTATAACGGACACGAAAAAAGGATATGGTCACAATGATTGCCGCCATTGGCGCAAACCACGAGCTGGGCAAGGACAACGATTTGGTTTGGCATTTACCAGACGATTTTAAACGATTTAAATCGCTCACCACCGGCCATTGTATCATTATGGGACGTAAAACCTTTGAGTCCTTTCCTCGGCTACTTCCAAATCGCAAACACATCGTCATTACGAGAAACTCTGATTATGCGGTTCCAGAAGGTGTGTTGGTGGTTCAAACTATGGCCGAAGCATTATCGCACACCAAAGATGATCCGCAACCCTTTATCATTGGAGGAGGCGAAATTTATCGTCTGGGTATGGAGTGGGCAGATTGCCTCGAAATCACTCATATCGAGGGCCATTTTGATTGTGACACTTTTTTTCCTGAGCTCGATCATGAACTTTGGGATTGTGTCTCTAGTGTAAGCCATGAAAAAGATGAGCGTCATGATTACGCCTTTACTTATAAAACCTACCACCGAAAAGAATCCAAAAACAAGGTTGAATAAAATCATTAGAGCCGAAAACAGCATATAAAAATTACATCTATGAAAGCATACGTATTTCCCGGACAAGGGGCCCAATTTACTGGAATGGGCAAAGAACTTTACGAGCAATCACCCTTGGCTAAATCTCTTTTTAAACAAGCGAACGACATCTTAGACTTTGACATAACCAAGATTATGTTTGAAGGTTCTGCAGAGGATTTAAAACAAACTGAGGTTACCCAACCTGCTGTCTTTTTACACGCGACAATTTTAGCTCAGGTCTTAGGCGATGCCTTTCAGCCGGACATGGTTGCAGGACACTCATTAGGGGAATTTTCAGCTCTAGTGGCCAATAAAACACTCAGTTTTGAGGATGGGCTAAAGCTCGTTTTCCAAAGAGCTCAAGCCATGCAAAAGGCCTGTGCCATAGAACCCTCAACCATGGCCGCCGTACTAGGATTAGACGATGCTGTAGTGGAACAAATTTGCCAAGAAACGCCAGGAACCGTTGTGGCGGCAAATTATAATTGCCCGGGGCAGTTAGTTATCTCTGGAAGCATCACCGCCGTTGAGGCCGCATGCGTCAAACTCACTGAAGCTGGCGCTCGTCGTGCCCTT
>Ga0255756_1002116_pt1 | contig 21712 bp, 12 predicted proteins | sample 011ome_20_FD_179956 | JGI IMG/M metagenome (GOLD analysis project Ga0255756, IMG submission 179956) | Coastal salt marsh microbial communities from the Groves Creek Marsh, Skidaway Island, Georgia - 011509CT metaG (version 2) | ecosystem: Environmental > Aquatic > Marine > Intertidal zone > Salt...
TGCTGCGAGTTCCCGTCTCTCGGGTTGTTTCCTCTCAACGCCCGGCACGGCACTCCTTCGGGCGTCGTGCACACGCGCTGTGCAGTCCTATCCCCCTGTATCCCAAGATGATGTCGCGCGTCGTGCGGATGCGTCCTTTGCTTCTTGTTACGCTCGTCACCGCTTTGATGCCAGGCGGGGCTTCGCTCGCACCGTCGACGGCTCGACGACAGGGCGTCAATCTCGAGATGACAACGCACCGGCATCCCTCGGGGCGTGACGACGGCACTCCTCTGGAGAAGTTCCGCGTCGACCTCGACGACCCTCCGCATGTGCGTTGGAAACATATCATGAAGGCGAACAGGGAAGGCGCCCGTGCGACGATGTTTTACTTATTCTCCAGTCTTCCTGAGACCGTGCACTCAGAGGTAGACGTGCTCATCTCGAACGCCGAGGCACGGCTTCCCGCGTGGGCGAGAGAGGAGATGCTCGGCGTCGCCGACGCTCTGAACGTCACTTTCGGTGACGTGGTTATCGTGAACCTTTTTTTCGAAATCACGCCGTTCTGCACCTCCATCGTTTCCCAGAGTGCGGCTTCCGGTTTGATCTATCACGCGAGGAATATGGACTTCGGGCTGGCCATGCCACAGCTGTCTGCAAGTCTTCGAGATATTGCCATCGACGTCGAGTTCTGGAACTCGGGCAAACTCGCGTTTTCGGCGACGACTTTCGCGGGATACGTGGGCGTTGCTACTGGCATGCGCGCCGGAGCCTTCTCGGTGACCGCTAACGAGCGCGAAATGACTGGTTCGATTCCTGTTCCAAACATCTTCAAGAGCCTCATAAATCTAGTGAATGTTTTGATGTCGACTGACGCGTATCCGGTGACGTGGGCGGTGCGAGAGTTGCTGGAAAAAGAGGATTCTGACTTTGACCGCGTAGTTTCCTTGCTTGGAGCTCGAAAGTTTGCGACGCAAATGTATCTGACTGTTGGCGGGGTCTCGGCGGGAGAGGGTGTGGTGCTTACTCGAGGTCGGAACGAATTGCTCAATACTTGGAGAATTAATGCTGACGACGGGGAGTGGTTTCTGGTGCAGACCAACTACGATCACTGGATCCCCATGCCGCCGTGGGATAACCGGAAGGCGCCAGCAGAAAAGGCGATTTTGGAGGTTGGCGCGGAGGAGATTTCTCCTTCGACGATTTACAAGCGAGTCCTTTCACGAGATCCCGTGCTGAATCAACTCACTGTTTACTCCACCACCATGTCGTGCTCGGAAGGGACGTACGCATCACGCGTCAGAGATTGTCCGAAATGCTCACCGTTCCGGTGACTCATTAAATGTTGTAATGCTAGTAGCTAGCTAAATAGTTTAGTCTCTCAGTCTTGCTCCCTCCTTCGATCCCCGAACTCGTACGCCACCCAAACCATGGTGACGGCGAAGAATAACGGCGCACCATAAATCGCTTTCGCTCCCGCGAAGTCGTAGAGTATGCCTCCACAGTCAGCGACATAAATGGGCTGGCATTGAGGCAATGCGGGTCTTCCAGAAACGGGATCCGCGGGCTTCGGTCCACGAAGTGAATCATCATACGCGTCGTTTTCTGCGTCGTACCCGCAGCCCGGGAGAGGATTGAGATTCGCGTCCGTCGGAATGCGAATACCGTACAGACCACCGTCGGGAGGTCTCAACTCGTTGTAGATGAAACTGTCTCCGTATCCTGGGTGACAAACGCAGGTTCCGTTGACACAGATGCCACGATCATTACACGTCGTCTCCTTTTTATCCGACGGGTTGGCCGGGCAGACTGGAATGGAGCAGTCAAGTCCAGTGTACGCGGCGCGGCCGTCAACGGTGAAGCACTCGCACCGTCCGTAACCAAGAGCGTTGGTGCGATAGTTGTCGCACACCCCGTTGCCGTTGCAGTCGTTCAGGCAGTCGTACTCACGGCAGGAAGGTCCAGAAGCAGGGAATTCACATTCACACTGACCAGTGTACCCGTTGCACGTCCCGCGGTTGTTGCACTGATTGCACACCTGCTTATGTCCGAGGTAATCGAATACACAGATATCTGCCGGACACGAGACATTCGAACAGTCCAGGCCCGTGAAACCTTCGTCGCAAACGCAGAAGTTGTATTCGCACACGCCACGTCGAGAGCAATCTTTCGGGCACGACGTGGGGAAGTACTGCCATAAATCGTCTAGTTCTTCGTAGCAGTACTTTTCACCATATTCGCTCGGGGTTTGAATCCAAAGATCCGGGTTGGTGTTCAACATCGGGTTCCCGTATTCATCAACGTTCGCACGCACGGTGATCCTCCCGTCACCGGTCATGTCGTATTGCGTATCCCATTGTCGGTCGATGTTGTTGATTCTATCCATGTTTGACTCGACTTTACTCTTCGTCGCATCGACATAATTTTCGCCTTTCAAGCATCCATGCCCGCCGTATATCAACGCACGTCCGGCCTGGTCCGTCGTTCCCGTGCGAAGCTGACTGGAATGGCCCACCGGGACCATGACGGCTCTGTACCGCCGCGACGGGAATTCGCCCTCACCCTCAACCTTGATCCATGTGTCGCCAGAGATGTTATAATACCACAGGTCACCAATCTCGTCGTTCCAGGTGTATCCGCCGTAGACCAGCATAACCACTTGCGAACCCTTGATGCTTATAGCTGCCGCATGTCCAAAGCGCGGCGATGGTCGAATAGGATACCTGGGATGTGGCTTTAGCTCTTCCCAGGTGTTAAACGTGATGTTGTACTTCCAGAAGTCGTTCATGTAATATTTTGTGCTGAGGCTTGGATAGTCGGTAGATATGCCGGTCGGGTAGATTCCCACAAAGTTAGTCGTGCCGCCATACGCATAACCGCCGAAAAGGTACAAAGCCTCGCCATGAGCTGCGAGTGACGGACTGTGCCTGCCGCGTGGTCCGAAAACGTCTCTCTCTGCGGTTCCGTCAACCTCCGTTTCGTTTTTGCACGTCACGCAGAAGGGCTTGAGATGTGACCACTCTCTCTCCGTGACGTTGTACGACCACAAGTCATCGAAATATAAAGGATCATTTGGATCGTACTTGGTCCTGTCGTCGTAAATTTCATGCGCTATCCTTGCTTGACCCGGAAGAGGTGGGCTCACGCGCTGTCCGTGCCCGCCGAACATGAAAACGACGTCCTCGTAGTCAACCATGGCGTGCTTCCATCGTCGAGCGGGCACCGTCTTGGTGAAGTTAGTGATCTTAACCCACTTACTTCGCGGGATGTTGTAATGCCACAGATCTTCACAGTAATCCACGCAGTCTATGCTGTAGCCGCCAAACATCACCAGGGTATCTCGTTCTCCCGTGAGCCTGTTTAAAACCAAGGCAACCTGATGCTCATGGCGTCCACTGGGTAACTCGCGCGCCGGTCGGTTCACGCCGTTTTCGAGGTTAGGCTCAGCGTACGGTCGCAGTCCAGTCCAGTCAAAGCAGGTGGTGTGATACTCGCACGTCGCACCAAACTTGCGAGATGTCACTGTGAGTGCTTCCCATTCCGCTCGATTGTCCTCCGAGCACTGGATGAATGTGCCATCGTCAGCTTTGATATACCTGTGACCTTCTTCGCTATTCGCGCGTTCGCTCGCGCACACGGCACATTCCTCGCACACCAGCTCGTTCGGGTTGTAAGCGGTCCAGTTTCCAGTGTTCCAGTCGTAGAGCCACATGTCGTTGAGGTAATCTCCGTTCGGCACGCGCACCTTGCCGCCGAATATCATCATGCGGGACTCGTCGGTGACCACGGCGGTGTGTCCGCTTCGGCCGGGAGGGCCGAAGTCGCCGTGAAAACCGCGATCACCCAGGGGCACCATCTTGGCAAACACGTTGGACGCCTCGACCGTCGCCGTACGCTCCACAGGCCCGCCTGGAAGGAAGAACGCGATGAACACAACTATAAGCCATCGTCGTAAACTCCCTGATGCCATGCACGCTCTCTTCATGGCGCAACCTTCTTGATCCCGCACCCCACCCCGGGAGGTGCGCGATGTCAACTCTGTTTCGTTCAAACAGATTTGGCGCCCGAAGTCGGGAACACGACTGTACCCGAGACTCTCGTTGATTGTCCTCACACTCGTCGCGGCGGCCTTGGCCGCTCGTCGAGCCGATGGTGCAGCTCGAGGCGAATCACGATGCCGGGTCGGATGATACCGATACGACATATCCTTGCAGCGCACTGAGAGCACTGGCTGAGCTGATCGAGCCGGCTGCCGCCTTGGTGTCGTCGACTGCGCGCGGAGATCCCGCGTTAGCGCTTGTCGCCGATCCCACCGCCGCGGGGTCTGCTTCCCAAGCCGCTGCCTTAGCCTCCGAACGCCTCGAGCGCATGGCATCGACGCTCGCAGCGCTTCCTTTGACACAGAGGTACCCACCTAGGCGGTATCATGATGCCCGACCGAGGAACACCTTGAGTAAGTCGTCGCCAGAGGTGCGGACCCCTCCACCGACGACATCGCGAAAGCCGCTCATAATCGAAATCGTGGACGAAGATGTGACCCCCTCGGCGCCGGAAGACGAGAAAGCCGCGCAACCAGCGACGTCCACGAGTGGTCGGGAGGATGAATACCTCAGCATTGCATCTGTAGCCGCACTCGCCGCCGCAGCGTACGTTTCCGGCGCTGAGCTTCACGGTGTCGATGCTTTGCCAGGATGGAGTTCCCCGTCCGCAGCAACCGCTGCGCGCGCGCTGCTTCAACGCGCGTTTGGATCAGAGACTGAACGCGCACGGAGTGACACGCTCGACGAACAAGCTCGCGAAAACTTGGCGCGGTGCTTGGGCGAATCTGCACCAGTTCTAGCGCACTGCCTTGCCTGCGCGCCCGAACCGCGTTGGGGTGCAGAGCCTGAAGAGGATGATCGCCGTGAGCCGCGCCCGCCGGCGCCCGAGCTTCCCCCGGAGCTTGCGGAAGCGGCACAACTGGCGTCGGCTGAATCTGCCCTCGTCGCTGCTACGCGGCTTCGACGGCTCATCGAGATGGTGGGATACCCTTGGATTGGCCGCATTGAAGGTGTGGTATCCCGTGTCGCGCCCTGTGTGCTTCGAGCGATGGATCATAAAAACGCTTCAGTGCGCCGAGAGGGCTGCGCTGCCCTCGTCGCTTTCGTCGCTTCCGTCACTCGTACCGAGTTGCGTTGGCACGGCGCTGCCCTTCTGGACGCCGCGGCGTCTACGCTCTCGGCGTCCACGCCAGAGGTCTTCGGGGCAGCCGCAGCGGCACATGTGAGATCCGCGCTTGCAGTGTGCTCCGACGATACACGCGATCCTGGGCTCATGACGGCGTTCACCGCCATCCTTGACGCAGCCAACTTGCGCGGACACGAGCCCGAGGTTGCGGCGGCGTGGGTTGTAGAGGTACCGCCTTTGATTGCCGCGCTGAAGCTCTCGGTTGCTTCGCATCTTGATAGACTTTTTCCGCCACTGCTGAGCTGGCTTCACGCGCGCGACGATGCCGTCGCGTGCGGAGCGGCCTCTTGCCTCGAGCTGGCGTGTAGGATGACGTGGCCGCGCGTTCCCGGCCACGCGGTGTCACTGTGGCCAGACATAGCGCGCGCGTACGCTGAGGCGGACGCGCGCAGCGTCGCAGACGAACTTCGGACCGAGCTCGAACGACTCGCGGCGGTGTTGCAGCTCGCCGCCGGAGACGCGTTCGAGGCGGTCTGGAGCCGTTCGAAGAATGGGCCCGTGCCTTCCGAGCTCGAGCCGCTGATTGCGTACCTCGAGAGCCTGCCGGCGCGGGAAGAGCGAGGCAAATGGACGGTTCCTCAATAAACGTAGCTAGTAGACTTTCAATTACATGCCTTGCATGCTAGGAAGAATCATCGACCAACGCTCGCTCCGGAAGTACGATAGCCGTCAAAGGTCTGTCCTCGTGCAACCCCCCTGATTTCACGCCACTTCACGCCATCTCACGCCAAGATCAAGAGAAGAAGAAAGTTTCGCGAACGTCGGACCGGATCTCAAAACGAAGGGCCCACACCCTGGCCGCCAGGGTTGCATCGAAATGCGGTAAACGTCACGATCGCGCACTAGGCATCGCTCCACGCTCTGCTGCGTGCAACCACACAACCGCGGAGTGGCGTGGCGTGAAGTCTGTTGGTTTCTCTCGAGCAACATGGGTGGTGTCTACGTTCCTAATGTGGAGCTTGCTGTAGCCTGTGTAGCCGTCACTTTCGTTCCTTTGACACACGGGGTGGCCGGGCACTTGCTGCACCGAGACGCGCAGAATTCTTGGCGCTTCTGGGCGCCACCTTTCTTCACCGGGGGACCACGGTTCATTTTGTTTCAGGGGTTCAGCTGGGCGTTCTTCGCGGTCGCGTCACTTTTTCTTTCGCTCGCCATCTGCCAACTGTATGTTTCCAAGATGGCCATTTCTGTGTCGGCGCCCAGGCAGCTCCTCACGGTTTCAGGGTGCTCCGCTCTGATAAGTGAGGTGCTCATGGTCTCTAGCCTCTTCACGTACCATCGCGGCCGGCGTTTGACGCGCCACCGGAGAGCCCCCTCCACGGGCACACAGACTATCGTCGAGGCGGGCACAAAAGTGACCGTCGCGATGTGTTGCGCGCTGGCGCTGGCTGGCGCGGCGCTGCTTCTCGTCGCGCACCACTTCCACACCGCCGACCCCTTCGCGCGAGTCGCGTTCGCGTCGCTCGCCCTGGCTTGTTTCGCCGTCGCCGTGCCCGTGACGCACGGTCTGGGGGGACGGCTCAAGTGGGCGATCAGTGGGAGCTGGCGTTTTTATCAACCCGGTCGAGGCGGCTTCCGCTTCGTCCTGCTCCAAACGTGCGGATGGGCCAGTTTCGCGCTCAGCGTAGCTGGATGTGCGGTGCTCGGCGCGATCGTTCTTCGGGCGGTCACGAGAGGGAGATTCGGCGAAGGAACCGAAGAGATGCGCACCGTGGCCGTGGTGTCTTGGGTCGCCGGAGGCGCTGGTTTCTTGGCACAAGTTTTTCTCGCAAGTTCCCTACCGCTGTTCAGGCCGAGCACCGCGCCCGGCGAAACCGCGCCCGCGCCCACCGCCGCCGTGAAAGGCTCCCAGACGTCGTCGGACTTGCGCGGGTTTTTGCAGATGCTCCTCGTGCTCCACGTGATCCACGCACCGCATCTCCTTCTCCTCGCCCTCATCGCGACTGTGTTCGCCGCGGCACCGAGCATCGCGTGGGGTGCCACGGCCTTCGCGGTGCTCGGCGCGGCGTATTCGCCGACGTTTTTTGGCGCGCCGGGATCGACGGGAATGCGCTCGTGGATGGCCTTTCAGGCCTGGGCCACGAGGGTGGTAGAGGACGCGGCCAGGCGGTGGCACGGCGAGTGCCGGATTGTGCGGGACGGCGAGGCGTGGCATTTCGTCGGGGGCGAAGAAGAGAAGGAAAAGGAGAAGGAAGGCGCGCGGCGCTTGATTTTCGGCTATCATCCCCACGGGTTGTACCCAGCGGCTGCGTGTTGGTTCCACCTGATGCCGCAGTTTGTGACGCTGTTTCCGTCGGTGCCGTCGCCGGTGACCTTGGGCGCGTCGGTCATTTTTCGGGTGCCGATTCTGCGCGACGTCGCGATGTGGGCGGGCGCGAGGAACGTCTCCCGCAGTACCTTTTTAAAGAGCCTCGACGAGCGAGGCGCCGTGGTGCTGTGCCCGGGCGGACAGGCGGAGCTCGTCGAGCACGTCGGCGGTCAGGCGGACGACACGGTGACGCTGTGCACCCGTCACAAAGGATTCATCAAGATCGCCATCGAGAAGCGCGCACATCTCGTGCCTGTGTTTTGCTTCGGAGAGAGCCAGGCGTTGACGAACCTGTGGAAGTGGAAGGCGGCGCAGCGTTGGACGTACAAACGGCTCGGGTTTCCGATGCCGTTCCTCGCGGTCGGATGGAAAGGGTGCCTTCCACTGCCCGCGCCGCTGCCGCTCAGCTTCGTCGTGGGCGAACCGCTCGCAGTGCCGCCGCCCGGACCGGACGGCGCCGCGATGGAGGCAGACGTGCACCGGGTTTGCGACGAGTACTACGCCCGCATCGCGGACCTATTCGAACGATACAAGTCTAGCTCTGGTTTCCCGCACTTGCGGCTGGCTCTGAAACACGACTGATGCTGGAAGCGCGCTAAAACTACACATAGCTACATTGCAGTAAGAAAATTAATAGCTAGCGTTTCGATGGTCGTCAACCCGTCTATACACAGATTCAAAGAGCTTCGCCCATCTCTCTTTGAACGACTGGTCGTCAACCCGTCTCACACAGATTCGAAGAGCTTCGCCCATCTCTCTTTGAACGACTGTCCCGTCCAGAAAAAGTGCAGACCGAAGAAGCTGACCAGCCGGTACGCGGCCGTCACCCCAAAGAGTAGCCAGAAGTTCGGCCACACCATGTCGGGGTCGAAATCGAGACTGCGCAGAATCTGAGAGCCCGAGAGCGGCACGCATCCTTCCTCTTCGACCGCGCGCGCGGTGCAGGTAAAGTCGTGGCGCTTGAAATCCGACGCGACCGCGGCTTCAACGGCGTACCCAAGGAACGAGACCTCGACGAGCCACCGGTAGTACACTGGGATGTTCCGGCGGTTGATCCAGTTGCCGTCGAACATCATCAGGACGATGAGGCACATCACGGCGAGCGCGTTGGTCTGCTCGAACGTTTTGCAGAGGGACCCGATCATGGTGAGGAACGCGGCGCCCGCCATGGTGACAGCGGTGATGATGAAGTAGAACGTAATTCGACCGTCCGCGCTGTCATCGAGCCCGAACATCTCGTACGAGACACACGCGCACACCACCGCGAAGAGAATAATGGTGACCGACTCCACGATCGTCCTCGCCCAGTAATACACGCTTGTCGAGTACATGCCGCCGTTCGACTCATGCAGAAACAGCCCGCGCTCTTTCGGGAAGAGCAAGAGCTGGTCGAACGCCGCGAAGGACTGCATGAGGACGATGAGCGAGATCGCGCTGAGTCGATCGTTCGCGCCGGAGACGGTGAGTGGGAGGTCGAAGAAGATCGAGCCGATGATCAGCGGCATCAAAACCGAGTTCACCGCTTGCGTCGCCACCGCGCTCGGCTCGCGAAGTTTGTACACGTACGTCCGACTGAACAGCGCGCCGAATCGCGTGCACCACGTGGCGAGATTCGAACGGCGGCGGAAGCTGGACCGTCCGAACGCGCGGGAGGGGTCCATGGAGGCGATATCGTCGCCTGCGCGCAAATACGTCGCGCGCCGAGGAGAAGTTAACCAACTCGCGGTGAGCTCTTTCACGACCACAGAGCGGTCGTGAATCTGCGGCTGCCCACCGCCCTCGGCGGCGTCGTGCGCCGCGTTCGCCGCGTTCTTCTCGCGCGGCGCGTCTTCGTCCTCAACGCGGGTGTTAATCATGTCCATCATGAAATCTGGGGGCGACTCGAACGGCGGGCACGGGTACCCGACGTCTTTCAGCCACCCCATGATGCCGTCTTCGCTCAACGCGCCGCCGGGGAGTGCCGTGAACGTCGGTCCGCAATACACCTCGCGGCCGTCCGCGAGCAACACGGCGGAGTCGAAAAGCGGCATGATGCTCGATCGTGGCTGATGGATGGACGTCACCACCGCCGCCCGATGTCCGCCCATCTCTCCGTTGGCTATGCTCCTGAGCTTGTTGACCACGAGGAGCGCGGTGGTCGCGTCCAAACCGCTGGTGGGCTCGTCGAGCAGTAGAATCTTCGGCTTGTGCACGCACTCCATCGCGATGACCAGTCTTCGCTTTTCGCCGCCGGATATGCCGCCTTGGCCGACAACGCCGACGGGCGAGTTCGCCGCTCGCTCGAGGTCGAACTCGTCGATCGCCCTGTCCACGATGGCGATAATAGCCGCCGCGCGCGAAGACGACTTGTCCAGCTCGCGCGGCGCAAGCCGCAGACGGGTAGCGTACGCCAGCGTCTCCCGAGTGGTGAGCGTTGTCATCAACACGTCTTCTTGCGTGACGTACCCCAGATCTTGTAACAACGAGCGCGTGTTTTGATGCGTCTTGCCGTTGATGATAAAGGTTCCGGTCACTCCAGTCTCTCGGCGTCCGCCGAGGACGTGGATTAGCGACGTCTTACCGCTTCCCGAGGGGCCCATGACCGCGACGACCTCTCCAGCCTTCACGTGACCGGAGACTCCGTGGAGAATGCGTTTCGTCTTGGAAACCTCGGGATCGTACGCGTTACCGTCTTTTTTGGGGGGTGGTTTGACAGCGACAGGCACGTCGTACACGATATCGCGCCACGCGATGCTGACCTCATCGTGATTGTCCGATGTGATCATGCTGTGCTCGATCTTACGTCTTCCGGTGCGGCTGTGAGTGACAGCCACCGGAAGCACAAACCTGTTGTATGGACACGTGGCACGAAAATTCACTATAGCGTTACGTATATTTCACGGGCGCGTGCCGCGCTTTTTTCAGGTTCCTGGATTTCCTCTTCAAAAACATAACATGAACTTCACTCGCGATCTTGGCACCCCGGGCACAAGCTGCCGCGCGTGGCGCGTTCGCGTTTTGCTGGAGGACGAGTGACTTGCGCATATCGGAGCGTATCACACTTTGCGTACCTAGACGCGGCCTTTCGCGATGTCCAGCTAGGGAGCCAGCCTCCTCTACTAGAAGCGCCCAGCCAGACGCCGAGCTTGTGAGCTCGTGCAACACGTAGGATGGGGCAGTTCGCTGCTGCTGCCGTGGACCTCGATCGGTTCAAGGGTACGCAGTGGGAGACTGAGTACCAGGGGATTTACGACGAAGTGCTTAAGACGAAGACCTTGACTGACCCTCACAGCTACTTTGAAGCCATGCTGAGGTGTGACCTGAGGTCGATGAAGGTTCAGATCTCCAAGTTCGAGACGATCCACAAAAAAGTCTTTACTGATGTTGACATCAAGATTACGCTTCGGCTCGGCTGGTTGAAGAAGCTTGTTCCTCTGCAGCAGGCGTTCGAAGAAGAGCTCCACAAGAAGGCAAACGCGAAGAAGCGTTCCTACGACGAAGCCGATGGGGATGCTTTTGACTTTGATGAAGACGTCGCCGCCGCTTCTCAGGAAGAGCAACTGAAAGATCGGAACAGGAAGGAACAGGAAAGATTTGAAAAGGGGAAACCCGACAGGAGGAAACCGCATCGTTGGGAAAACTTGGGATACAAACCGGTGATGCCTCAGTCATCTCGCCCGGGGGGCGCGTTTTTGGCTAACGCGCAGAAGAAGAACGCCGAGCCGGGGGCCCGAGGGCGCATCTTGCTCGAGCGAGCAGAACGGTCGCGAGCGGAACGGTCGCGAGCGGGCTCCGGTGACGTCTTTGAGCAATCCGCCCCGTATCAACCCTCCCGGAAGGAGCGCCGGCGCGACGGGGAGAGGTCGGATCTCAACGGAATTCGAATCGCTCCCCCCGCGGAGGTCTCTCGCCCGCCGCTCGCAGCTCGCAGCCGCGTCCCGGAAAGCGAGAAGGACGGCGAGTGGAGGCCTCCGTCCGCCGCGGCGGCTGATTCCTCTCCGCCGCCGAGGACGAGCGCCAGGAAAGCGGCGCGCGGCGCCGAGTGCATCGAGATTCTCTCGGACGACGAGGAAGCGGACGGCGCCGGGCCGTCCGGGGCTATCGTCATTGGCGACGACGACATGCCGAAGCACTCGACTCGCCCGACGCGCTCGTCGGTGAAGCTGTCCATCCCTCAGCGCATAGGGAACATCAAGGTGATTTTCCCCCACACGCCCGCGGGGGACGGCGCGAGCGCGTCGACGTCGTCCATCGGCACCGTCGAGATGTCGTCGAAGGATCTCCTCACGCTGGAGGACCACGAGTTTCTCAACGACAGCGTGATCGAGTTCTTCATCAAGAGTTTGCAGCACAAGAAGATGCCCCCTGAGAAGGCGGCGCGGTGTCACATCTTCAACTCCTTCTTCTACGAGAAGCTCACGAACGTCCGTGACGAACGGAGCGAGGCCGCGGACGTGCGACAGAAAAAAGCGCACCAACGCGTGGAGAAGTGGACCAAGGGTGTCAACATCTTCGAAAAGGATTTCGTGTTCTTCCCTATCCACGGCAACACGCACTGGAGTCTTATGGTGTTGTGCCACCCGGGCCGAGTGCAAGATGAAAACGCCGAAGACGGCGAGGACATGCCTCTGGGTGCGCGACCGACTCCGTATCTGTTGCACATGGACTCGATGGCCGGCGGGCACAAATCCTCCGTCGTGGCGATGAAAATTCGGGAGTACCTCGCCATGGAGTGGCTGCGGCTGAACTCGGACACGGTCGTGGTAGGTGAAGAAGGCCAGGCAAAGCTTCTCCAGTTCGACAAGTCCTCTCTGCTGCACCAGCGGATGAGGGTACCCCAGCAAGACAACGGTTGCGATTGCGGAGTGTTCCTGTGCATGTTCTTTGAGAAATTCCTCGAGGATCTTCCCGACGTGATCTCGTCGCAGGACGTCCAGGCCGCCGTGCGCGGCGACGCTTCCCCGTACTCCACTTTTATGAAGCCTGGGTTCCTGCGACGCGATTGGTTCCTTCCTGAAGCGGCACTCGTGACGCGGTCGGAGCTCATGCGCGATATTCTGAACGAGCTGGAACGAGGCGTCCCGGATCCTGACACCGCGCGAGAGCAAGGCGCGGACGACAAAACCGTGACGACGCTGCGAAACCGGCGTTTCAACATCAACACCGTGAAAGATGAGCTGTTCGATCGCGTGTATGACCGCACCAACCTCCTGAGCGATATGATTTTGGCGCGCAAGCGAAAGAAGAGAGAGGAGGAGGAGAGGAAGAAGCAAAAGGCGCAGGAACGCGAGGCTGAGCACAAGGCTGAACGCGAGGGACACGTGCCTTTCACGGGGAGATCCAACGTCTCGGGACGGGCGACGGCGAACGCGGACGGCGGGGGTCCCGTCGGCGCGATGGCTTTTTACGGCGACGCTCCGTCGGGCTGCTGGGGCACGCCGGCGAGGGCGGCGCGACGCAAGTCCGACGAACCGGCGGTCGACTTGACGACGAAGCAGGAAAGCAAGGGCGCGGCGCGCGTTTCCACTCGAGGAAAATACCTCGGCGGAATACAGCCCCGCGACGCGAAGCCTCCCGTGAACACGGAAGAGGGCGCCGCGGAGTCGGATGACGACGATTTCCAGATCAGATTGCACTCTCCCGTTTCCACTCACGATCCCAGCCCGAACCCGAGTTCGGCTCGGGGTGACAAGCCTCTGGTTATCGACGGTTCGAGCGATCCCGTCGAGGACGAGCGGCTGCTTTCCGAGAGCGAGAGCGAGGAAATTAGGGAGACCCAGGCGTCGCCGCCGTCGTCGCCGCCGCGGACCCGACGACGCGACGGCGGCGACGGGTTCGGCATGAAAACCGCCGCCGCCGGCGCGCAAGCGGCTTTCTCCGAAATCGAGAGAAAGAGGGATAAGCACACGGGCAATGGTGGTGTTCTCAGGCTGACGCGCGGCAAGCTCACACGGCACGTCGAGCCGGACGTGGATCTGACTTCCGGATCCGGGCATCGGGACGACGAGGGCTAGCTCGGTGCGGAGGACGGTTTCGGGAGGCGCGGGGTGTGCGGCTGAGCGACGGCGAGGACGACGGGATCGAGACGATTGTTTCATCGCGAACGACGAATCAAAACGCTTACGCACGAATCTACGACCTTCACGAGTACGTGGTACCTATGCTTCTACGCGCCGAATCATCGAAACGCGCGAAACGCGACTTTCGCGGGTTTCCGAGGGACGGCTCGTTCGTTCTCGCCCGTCGCGCGTCCGGCGCGGACCGCACGCGGCGCCGGCTTAGGGTTCCGCGCCGCGCTCGCGTTTTCCTCGCCGAACGTCCGACTCGCCAGGCGCCGAATGACATCCCCGAGCTGCGATTTCTGCTCGTCCCACACCTCTAGCCGCTTCAACTTCGCCTCCACGTCGCCCTCTTCTAGAGCCGATCGCCTGTCCTCCGCGGCGATCGTCGCTCGCAACGCGCTGAGCTCGTCTCTCGACGCCGCGAGCGAAGACTCCGCGCGCGCCGCCGCGTCTTCCCATCCGCGGCTCGCCGACCGTTCGCCGTCGAGCGCCGCGCGCGCGGCGTCGCGCTCGGCGCGCGTCGCGTCGAGATCGACGCACATCTGGTCGACCGCCTCTTTCGCCTCCTCCGCCGCGCGCTCCGCGGTGGCGGCGCGGGACGTCGCGGCGACCAGCGCACCCGCGGCGCGCTGCGCCGTGGCGAGAAGTGCGGCGCCGTCCACGCTCGCCGTGTCGCCTCCGAAGCCCGTAATCCCGGCGAGCCATCGCCGCAAAGTCTCGCCGTCGGCATCCTCGCCGCCGCCGACGGCGAAGCACTGCTTCATCGCGTCGGCGAGCGTCGTCGACGCCTCTGCGACCGCATCCCTCGCGGACGGGTCCACGTTCGCTAGATCCTTCGTCGCCGCCGCGTTCGCCATCGCCGCCCGCGCGTCCGCGAGCTGCCGGCGCAACTCGCGCGCGTTCGCCTTGTGCCGCGCGGCGGCGTCCGCGCGGCCGCGCGCGTGCCGCTGCGTCTCGGCGACCCGGTCGATGAGCTGCTGCGTCTTCGCCTTGAGCTCCACCTGCGCGAGCGCGACCGCCTCAGCCTTGGCGACCGCCTGCTTGGCGATGTTCGCGTGCGTCGCCGCCTCTTCTATCGCGGCAGACTCGCGCGTGATCGCCTCGCGGACGCGCTCGTCCGCGTTTTCCTTCAAAAGCGTCAACGCGCGGTCCCGCCGCGTCGCCGCCGCGTCGTCTCGGCGTCGCGCGACCCGCCGCAACTCGTCGCGAGCATCCGCGAGCTCCGCCTCCGCCGTCGCCGCCACCTGCTGGGACCGCGCCGCGGCGCGCTGCGCCTGATCGATGGCCGCCTGGCTCTCGCGACGCGCGGGTTCCGTGCTCTCGCGCAGCGCGTGGAGCTCGCGCGTCTTCTCCAGGGTCTCGCGTCTCGCCGCGTCGCGTTCCTCCCGCGCCTCTGCGCGCTCTTCACGCGCCAAGGCGACGTGCTCTTTCGCCTTCTCCGCGACGGCTTCCGCGACCGCGGCGGCGCGCTTCTCGTCCATCCACTTCTCGCGGTAGCTCGCCATCTCATCGCGCGCGGAAGCAGCGGCCGCTCGCTCGGCGGCCGACGCCTCGCGCTCCGTCTCGGCAGCCTCGCGCGCAGCCTTGAGCTCCGAACGCAGGATGCGAATCTTGGCTTTCGCCCGCACGGCGCTCTCCCGCACCTTCGCGGCGAGCTCCTTCCTCGCGGACGTAAGCGCCCTGGCGTTCTCCTCCTCCTCATCCGCCATCGATTGCCGCATTTCCAGCATCTGGAGCTCCTTCTCGCTGAGCGCCTCGCGGAGGGCGAGGAGCTCCGCAGCGTCGGCGACGCCGTGCGTCGCCGGGTCGTTGGAAACGCCGAACGAACTTTCATCGCCGTCGCCGTCGGACCACTCCTCGGCAACGGCCTCCCCGGGAGACGACCCGTCGGGTGAGGTCCCGGAGCTCTGCGGTGGTTCCGCGTGCTCGGACATGACGACACGTGTCGGCGTCGCTCGCCTTCACGTGTCACGCCTGCGCAGCCCTCCAATGCGGGTTTCCTCGGAGGCGCAGACGGGTTTCACGATTTTTGAACGCGATTTTCGTGGAGCAGAAAAAGAACCGAAAGTCCGAAACCGGCGGACCGGCGGGGTCGCGTCGTTGGTGACGACGTCGACTATGAGGACGGATGCCTCCGAGCTTAGGTGCATCGCGTGTCATCATTCATGTATCTTCGCTATGTCAAATGCCAGAAACAACCGCGTCCGCCTTCCACTCGATGAGCTCCTCCACGAAGGCCTTGGCCTCATCGGCGCCACCCTGTATTTTCACCCCGTGTTTCGCGAGCAACGCGGTGAGCGCAGCTCGTTCCTTCCCAAGCTCGTTCTCCATCCAGTGGCGCAGAGCCGACGCGCGGCGTCGCGCGAACTCCTCCTCCGTCGCAGGGATGCTTTGATCCTCCACGATCGGCACACGGCTTTCCGGAAGACCCCGCATCGCCTCGTCGTGCTTCCCACCAGCCTTGTCCGCGAGGAGCCTTCGCCCGCTGACGAGCGATTTCGGGGCCGCTCCGTCGAATTTCGAGACGGGGTCGTGCTGAACCGGTCTCAGCAAAACGCGCGTCACGCTGCTGCGCACGCATCGTCTGGCTATGATGAGTGACATCGACCTTCTCTCCGACCAGCCCGACGAGCGTACGTCCCGACTGGCTGCGCGTTGGTGATTGAGAGTCTACGAGATCGAGTGCGATAGTTTCCGGTAAACACGGCGTAGAAACGAACCCCGGAACCCGCGGAAGTCCCCGGAACCCGCCCGTTGAAAATCTTGGAACCATGCGTAATAAGGGAAGGAGTGCCTCCCATCTACAAGTACCAGTCCTGAGATCGTGCGAGGTAGACAGGCGGGGGCGCGCCTGCACCTCTGGTGCGAGAGAACGGTGGTGGCGTCCGGACGGCGCGGATCTGCGCGATGAACCGCAACCGCTCGTCACTCGGTAAACGGCCGCGCGAGGCGTTCGCTGAAGAGGACACGCCTGAGGCGCAAGCGCACCTCGAGTTTACTCCCTCGACCGATGCCGCGCAGCAAGCCGAGCACGCCCATAACTCGCCGCTGCGTCACACGCCGGGGGTCACTCCAGGTGCGTGCGGGACTGCGTAAAGCGCCGGCGTCTCCGTTGGGTCCGGACCGTGCCCGACTCTAGGGCCGCGTCCGCGTCCCGTGGGTCTTTCGTGGGCGACAACGGACCTCGAGACAATAAGTCGTCCCGAACTCGATGTCGACGACGCGCGTCGTGGAACTGACGGACGGATCTCCCCCTTTTTCCGGCCTCCCCTCGCAGGCTTCAAACTGCAGCGCAAGAGCTCGTTCGACGAGCTGAACGTCGAGTCCGCCGAGCGAGACAGGTACGGGCGCGTCTCTTCCGATCCGAGAAAATCCTTGGCACCCCTCTTCTCAGCTTGGCACCCTCCTTCAAACTGCCATTTTGAATATTTCCGCTCCTGCGCCGTCGCGCGCCGGGGCGGATACCGCCGAGCGGTCCCGCGAACGCGCGCTGACCCCGCCTTCGCCCGCGTTCCCATCCACCACGCGCTCCCTCGAAACACGATCCGGATCCGAAGACTGGCTCGCGAGGACGCCGAGCTTCTCGGGACGTCCCCGGGTTTGAAACGCGGCGCGGAGGATGGCACCATCGATCCCCGCGCGGCGGCGCACGTGCCGGACGCGGTGCGCCGGACGCCGACGCGGCTCACCTCCATGGACCCCTCCGCGTACGACGACGTGACGCTTTCCCCCGGCGAGCTGGGCGGGTCGCAGTACATCATGTCCCCCGGGCACGAGCTGGCGAGCTCGCTGCAGCGGTCGGAGAGCACGATGAGCGACGGCCGCACGGCGACGGCGGCGGCGTCGGCGGAGGACGTCGCCGCCGCGATGGACGCGCGCGCATCTAACCAGCGTCTGTTCCCCATCTTCGTGCGCGGGCGCAAGGTGGTGCACCTGGTGCGGCACGGGCAGAGCACGTACAACGAGGCAATCAGCGGCCCCGGGTCCTGGGACGAGCCCAACATCTTCGACGCGCCGCTGACGAAACTGGGCGCGCGCCAGGCGAAGGGGCTGGGGGCGTTTCTTTCGAAGCTCCCCAAAGACGCCGTGTGGGTCACGTCGCCGCTGACGCGAGCCATGGAGACGTGCGTGCACGGCTACAAGTCCTCGCTGGAGGTGGCGGCGGCGCAGAGGAGGAAGGCCGCGGCGATGAGCGAGGCCGCGGGCGGGGGGGCGCCCAAGAGCGTCGGCGGCGAGGGCAAGCCGCCGTCGGGGCGCGCGGCCGGGGGGAAGAGCAGGCTGTCGCGCGGCGGCGAAAAAGAGGCGCGGGGGGAGACGCGTCCGCGCGAGAGCGACGAGAACGGATGCGCGGATGGTGGCCGCGCGCGGGACGCGTCGGCGCCGGTTCGCGCGGACGAGCCCCGAGAGCGCTCTGGTCTCGGCGGCGGCGGCGTGAACCTGCTTCTGCGCGGCGAGAGCAGCCGGTTCTCGGAGACGAACGGCGCGTGCGACGAGCAGACGCCGGCGGCGGCGACGCTCCGGCGGCTGGGCTCGGACGCCGGCGAGCTCGGGACGGACGCGATTGGAGCGTCGCCGTCCGAGACGCTCGAGCCGGACGCCGCGGAGATGTCCTCGTGGGGCGAGCGCGTGATCGTGCACCCGCACCTGTCCGAGAAGCTCGCCACCTCGGGCGACATCGGGCGGTGTAAGGGCGTGCTCATGAACGAGTTTCCGCTGCTCGGGCTGAGCCTGTCGCGACTGCCGGGGGACGTGTGGTGGTACAACCGCCCGCACCACCCGAACGACGCCGAGCGGCGGCTTTTCCAGTCGCACGAGCCGACGGCGAAGTTCAAGGAACGCGTCGCGACGTTCCGGCACTGGCTGATGAGCCGGGAGGACAAGACGTTCGTCGTGTTCGGGCACTCCACGTTCTTCAAGGAGCTGGTGGGCGGGAACAGGAGCCTGAAGAACTGCGAGGTGCACACCTACCATCTCTAGATTTCATACGGCGTGGGCGAAGAACGCGCGCGTCGCCCTCGTCGTCAACCGCGGCGTAGGCGTAGGTATCGTGTGATTCACTTTCTTCGGAGTTGGCGTGTACCGACACACGTGTACCGACAAAGGTCGGCATCGCGTCGCTCTCGCTCGCGTCATCCACTTCCGCGACGCGCCTCGCCGCGTTCGCTCACGCCGCGGCTTGCTCCGGGGTCTTCGCGCTTTTGATGGAAAGCGCGTGGATGGACTCCATCAGCGCGCCGAGTGCGTTGTGCACGAGCCTGTGGCGGGCCAGCGGGGCCTTGCCCTGGAACTGCTTGCTCACCACAGAAACCTCAAAGCTCGACCCGCAGCTGTGGCGAAGAGGGGGAGAGACGTCAGCTCGGTCGGACGGATTGCCGGGAAGGGGACGGTTTCAAGGTCTGGGAAAGAGTCGAGGCGGTCTGGACGTGACGCTCGCCGAGACGTACTCTCCGCTGATGTCGGTGACGTCGACTTCCGTCGCCTCGAGCGCGACGCGCAGAAGCTCCTCGACTTCCTGCACGGAAGGCATGATCTTTCCTCGGCTCTGGGAGGTGTGGCGCCTGTCGCGGTGACAACGGGCTTTTCCTTTTCAAAGATGAAAATACACGTCAGATTTGGTCTCGGCGTGCCACTCGGAGACGCGCGGCGAGGGAACCCCCCCCGGGGGCAGGCTTGCCTCTTCGCGGGGTCGTTCCGCTTGGCGCACGATGTGTGACGGCGAGACGCCCGCGGCCCTGCTCGCCAAGCTGCAGGCGAGGAACCGCCGCGAGGTGGATGCTTTTCGGGCGGTGTTCGAGGCCCACGCCGTGGCGCAGCGTCAGGCGAGGACGCTGCAGGAGCGCGTGACGGCGTTGCAGCGCCAGTGCGCCGAGCTCGGGGAGGGCAAGGAGAACGCCGAGGCGAGCTTGAAGACGGCAAGCGAGGCTGCAGCGCGGGGAGCCGCGGCGCAGGACCAGTCCGCACGCATCACCGAGCTCCAAGCCGAGCTTGCGGCGAGCTACAAGCAGCACGCGGAGAGCTCCCAACAAGTCATTGCGGCGAAGGACCGGCTGGCGAAAGCGGAGGAGGACCTTAAACTCGCGCGAGAGACGCTCGCGGCAGTCGAGCGCGAACGTGACGCAGCTATCGCTCGCGGGGACGACCTGGACGCGGCGCTGGAGGTTTCGCACGCCGCCGCGCAGCACGCGGCGGCGGAGGCGGCGTCGCGGCTGGCGGGCCGGGACGACGCTCTGGCGAGAGCCGAGAAGCTGGAAGCCGAGAACGCGATGCTGGTGGAGCGCCTGATGGCCATCAAGGTCCAGGAGGCGGAGAAGATGAACGAGATCAACGATCTGTACGATGACTTGAGACGCCAGAAGAAGGAGAACGAGCTCCGCGCGATGGCGTCCGACCTCTCGGCGGCGTCGGCGGCGAGCATGGCGAGCCTCGCCGGCGCCGAGACGGGTGCGTTCGGGGGGCAATACTTCCCCGCCCGGAAACGCGTCGCGATTCGCGCCAACGCGGGCGGCACGCATCGCGTGGCGCTCACGCCCGGCGGAGACGTGCTGGCCACCGCGGGCGACGACAAGGTGGTCGCGCTGTGGGACGCGGACACGGGCCTGGCCACCGGGCCGGCGCGTTTGACCGGCGCGACGGGCGCGCTTCTGGACGCCGACTTCTCGAGCGGGCCCGAGAACCGGGAGGGCGGCGGGTCGATGATGCTCCTCGGCGCGGGCACGGACCGCGCGGTGCGTCTGTGGGACGCCACGTCGGGGAGAGTACGGCACACCATGACCGGTCACGCGGACAAGGTGTGCGCGGCGCGTTTCAACCCGTGGGAGTCGACCCGCGCGGTTTCGTGCGCGCACGACCGCACGGTGAAGGCGTGGGACCTGAACAAAGGGTTCTGCGTGGCGAGCATCATGTGCGCCAGCAACTGCAACGCCGTGACGTACGGGGACGGCGCGTCCGTCATCGTCAGCGGCCACTTCGACGGGGCGTGTCGCGTGTGGGACCTGCGGCAGAAGCCGGGTCAGTCCGCGGACCCGATCGAGGTCAAGGCGCATGCGCAGCACGTCACGGCGGTGGCGACGATGCCTTCCAACCGGTCGCAGTTCGTCACCAGCAGCCGCGACAACACGCTCAAGCTGGTCGATCTCCGCGGCGGGGCCGGGGAGGTGGTGCAGACGTTCAGGGCCTCGGCGTACCGGAGCGGAAGCCAGTGGGCGAATCCGTGCGTCTCCCCCGACGGGAGGCACGTCGTGGCGGGCGGCGCGGACGGCGGGGTGTTCGTGTGGAGCGCGCGCGACGGCGGCTTGCGAGCCACGCTGCGCGCGCACGACGCGGCAGTGGCGACGTGCGCGTGGGGACAGAGAGGGCTGGCGACGGCGGACAAAAACGGCGTCGCCGTTCTGTGGGGCGCGTGACGTGTCGAGCGAGCTAGTGACGAGCTCGATACGCGTAGGTTGGGGTTTTCGTGCATCGATCGGTGGCGGATTTCGGTTCGACGGTTCGACGTTCTCGTCACGCGGCGCGTCACAAAAAAGAGCGAGCGCTCGCGGGCGCCCGGCGACGTCAGACGGCGACGGCTTCCTTGGTGAGCGTGGCGTTCCCGGTGGCCACCGACTTGGCGACCGCCTGCCCGACCCCCGCCACGTTCTCCCTCCACGACTCGACGCTCACGGCGAGGTCCTTCCACTGCTGCTCGCCGAACACGCGGTGCGTGACGCGGGTCACCACCGCGACGCCGCGCACCTGGTCCATCTTCGCCTCGACGAGGCGCGCGCCGATGGCGCGGACGATCCAGCCCTCGACCTCGCCCTCTCCGCACGACAGCGCGGCCGCCACCTGCGCGTACGTCACCTGCCCGCCGCTTCCGATGCTGCTCTCCGCGAGCCCGCACAGCGCCAGCAGCTTCATCTTGCCCGCGCACTCCGCCTCGTCCAGGCCGAGCCGCGTGAACAGCGCGCCGTTTTTCTTGGCAAACGCCGCGAAGGCGTCGACGCCGTTCGCGGTGAGGAGCGTGGAGAGCAGCTCGAGAACGGGCGCGGACTTCGTGCCCTTGAGCGCCTGCACGGCGGGGTAGCCGAGGATGTCGCACCGGAACATCATGTCCTTGGCCTGGATGAACGACACCACCGCCGCCGTCGCCACCTCCTCGCCCGCGGCGTCCAGCGCCTCG
>Ga0255756_1002124_pt1 | contig 21648 bp, 21 predicted proteins | sample 011ome_20_FD_179956 | JGI IMG/M metagenome (GOLD analysis project Ga0255756, IMG submission 179956) | Coastal salt marsh microbial communities from the Groves Creek Marsh, Skidaway Island, Georgia - 011509CT metaG (version 2) | ecosystem: Environmental > Aquatic > Marine > Intertidal zone > Salt...
GCTTGCGTCCATGATGATGCCGCCTTCGCCGTCGATGACGAACTTTGCAATGCCGTCAAAGCCCGCACCGCCCAGTTTTTCGTTCAATGCCGCGACGGCCTTTGTGATGACTTCGCTCATAATTGATCCTTTGTTTGTTTTAGTGACCGTTGCCCCTCTGGCGCTGGCCGTTTCATACGCTACATTAGTCGTTATGGGCATGATGACACAGAGCTTCAAATATATCGTTACGGCATTTGTGCTGACAGTGGGGATTTCCTTACCTGCAGATGCGGCAACACTGGATGAATTGTTTGATCAGTTGGCGACGGCTGATGCGGACGCGCATGATCGTGTTGAAGAACAGATCGTGGCGGAGTGGGAGAAGAGCGGCTCAGCGAGCCTTGATTTACTGCTGCGCCGTGGTCAGGATGCCTTGTCGGTTGGCGATTTCGAGGCTGCGTTAGAGCATTTCTCGGCGCTTGTGGATCACGACCCGAGTTTTGCCGAAGCTTATAATGGGCGGGCGACCGCTTATTATCAGTTGGACCTGATCGGCCCTGCTTTGGATGATTTGCGTGCATGTTTGGTGCTGAACCCTCGGCACTTTGACGCGATGCGTGGAGTCGGGGTGATTCTCGAGGATTTGGGCCGGTCGAAGGATGCGTTGGAGGTCTATGAAGCTGTCGCCAAGATCAATCCGCTGTCGACGGGCGTAAAGGAGGCGATTGATCGCCTTGAATTGGAATTTGAAGGTCAGGCGCTCTAGCGCTTGGCCCGTTGAACGGGACAATCCATGTTACAATCCCGTGTCACGGCCGTTTTAGGGCCGACGAATACTGGCAAAACCCATTATGCAATCGAGCGGATGCTGGCGCATCGCACGGGGGTGATCGGGCTGCCGCTGCGCCTTTTGGCGCGCGAGGTTTATGACCGCATCGTCGCGATCAAGGGGCCAAGTGTGGTCGCGATGATCACAGGCGAAGAGCGGATCGTGCCGCCGCGTGCCGCCTATTGGGTCTGCACCGTCGAGGCGATGCCCGAGGGAATGGGCTGTGATTTTCTCGCGGTGGACGAGATCCAGCTTTGTAACGATCCAGAGCGTGGGCATGTGTTTACGGACCGTTTGCTCAATGCCCGTGGCCTACACGAGACCCTTTTTATGGGGGCCGCAACGATGCGCAACGCGATTGCGGAGTTGATCCCGAACGCAGAGTTTATGCAGCGAGAGCGCATGTCGACTCTAACCTACTCAGGTTCGAAAAAGCTAAGTCGGATGCCTGCGCGGGCGGCAATTGTCGGGTTTTCGGTTGAAAATTGCTATGCTATTGCCGAGTTGCTTCGCCGTCAAAAGGGCGGTGCTGCGGTGGTGATGGGGGCACTTTCCCCGCGGACCCGCAACGCGCAGGTCGAGATGTATCAAAACGGTGACGTCGATTATCTGGTGGCGACGGATGCCATCGGGATGGGGCTGAACCTTGATATTTCCCATGTTGCTTTTTCCAATCTGGTGAAATTCGACGGCCACCGGATGCGGTATTTGATGCCTGACGAGCTGGCGCAGATTGCGGGCCGCGCTGGGCGGTTCAAAGAGAATGGCACGTTCGGTGTGACGGGCGAGGCGCCAGAACTGGATGTGGAGGTCGCGAATGCGATTTGCGAGCATCGCTTTGCGCCGATCCAGAAACTCCAGTGGCGTAACAGCCGCTTACAGTTTGGATCAACGAAGCGGCTGATCGCGACGCTGGAAGAACGCACGGATGATCGCTGGCTGACCCGTGTGCGCGAGAGCGATGATCTGGCGGCGTTGAAGGCGTTGTCAGCGGATGAGATCATCGCTGCGCGGGCAAAGGATGGCCCATCGGTGAAGCTTTTGTGGGATGTGTGCCGAATCCCCGACTTTCGTGGTATAAGTAAAGGCGAACATGCGGGGCTTTTGACCCAGATTTTCACGGATTTGCACCAAGATGGCCATGTCGACAACAATTGGTTTGGCCTGCAAGTACGGCGCATTGATCGGACGGACGGTGATATTGATGCATTATCAAAGCGTTTGGCCTATATTCGCACTTGGACCTATGTCGCGCAGCGCAAAGGGTGGCTGCGTGACGAAAGTCATTGGCGCGAGGAGACGCGTGCGGTAGAAGACCGCTTGTCAGATGCGCTACACGGTGCATTGACCCAACGATTTGTGGATCGGCGGACAAGCATTTTGCTTCGCCGGCTCAAGCAGAAGGAGAGCCTTTTGGCCGATGTAAACGACAAAGGCGAAGTCACCGTAGAGGGTGAATTCGTAGGGAAACTGCAAGGTTTCCGGTTCCAAATGGACAAGGCTGGTAGCCCTGATGAAGCCAAGACATTGCGTCAGGCTTCTGTGGCTGCGCTGGTCCCTCATTTCCATCTGCTGGCGGATCGTTTTTATAACGCGCCCGACCCAGAGATTGATTTCACAGAGCAAGGCGGCCTGATTTGGGGCGACACTGCCGTGGGGAAACTTGTTTCCGGCGCAGATCCGCTGAAGCCGACTGTGGTTGCTTTTGTGGATGATGAAGCGGGCGAAGAGGTGGCCAAAAAGGTCGCCCGTCGTTTGCAGCATTTCATTGATCGCAAAATTGCCGCCGGTTTCGAGCCGCTGTTGAACCTCAAGAATGACGAGACTTTGACTGGTGCTGCGAAGGGTTTTGCCTTCCGCATGGCTGAGCATTTCGGGATTTTGCCACGTGGCGAGGTTGCCGATGAGGTGAAGGCCTTGGATCAGGATGCCCGTGGCGCGTTGCGCAAGCACGGTATTCGTTTTGGTCAGTTCACGATATTTATGCCGCTTTTGTTGAAGCCTGCGCCGACGCGTTTGCGTCTGGTGTTGTGGTCGCTGTCGAAGGGCTTGGTTGAGTTCCCCGAAAGCCCGCCTCCGGGTCTGGTGACGTTGCCTGCAGCCAAGGATGCGGTTGCTGGTTACTACGCGATGTCGGGCTACCGCGCTGCGGGTGAGCGGGCGATCCGCATTGATATGCTTGAGCGTCTGGCCGACATGCTGCGCGATAAGGATAGCCGTGGTGGTTTTGAGGCCAACGCGGATATGCTGTCGATCACAGGTATGACGCTGGATCAGTTCGCTGATCTGCTGGCCGGTCTGGGCTATAAGGCCGAGAAGGGTGAGCGCGCGAAAGTGAAAGCTGCCAAGCCCGAGGTTGAAGGTGAAACTGCTGAAGACGCGCCAGAGATGGAAGTCTTCTATACCTTTACTTGGGCAGGTCGTGCGGCACGCGCAGATGCGCGCCCCAAGCGTGAAAATGCAAAACCTAAGGGCAAGCCGCGTGGCAAGCCCGCGAAGGGTGGTGATGAGCGCCAGAAGTTTAGCGCCAAGCCTAAGGTCGAGAAAAAGATCGATCCTGACAACCCGTTTGCGGCTGCCTTGGCAGGGTTCAACAAGGGTTGAGCGAGGTTCGCGAGACCATCCGCCTCGATAAATGGCTCTGGCAAGCGCGGTTTTTTAAATCGCGCTCGCTGGCAGCAGGGGTGGTGACAGGTGGTAAGGTCCGCATTGCGGGCCAACCTGCCGTGAAGCCCGCGAGGGCCGTTGGGGCAGGTGATGTTCTGACCTTTCAACAAGCGAATGATATTCGGATCGTAAAAATTTTGGCCTGCGGGACGCGACGTGGGCCCGCGCCTGAGGCGCAAGCACTTTACGAAGATATGTCGCCTGCGAAGGTGCATGTTCCGAAAAACCCCGGATTTGAGGGAAAAGGTCGCCCCACAAAGAAGGATCGGCGGGACATGCTGTCTCATCGGGCGGGTGACGGGTCTTTCACGCTTGAATGAAGGCGCAGACTGTCCTAGCTAGCACGTGAAAACTTTCGGATGAGATCATGACCTATATTGTCAACGACAACTGTATCGCCTGCAAATACACCGACTGCGTCGAAGTCTGCCCTGTAGATTGTTTCTATGAGGGTGAGAACATGTTGGTGATCCACCCTGATGAGTGCATCGACTGTGGCGTGTGCGAGCCTGAGTGCCCTGCGGATGCGATCCGTCCTGATACCGAGCCTGACATGGAAAAATGGGTTGAGTTCAACCGCAAGTATTCCGAGATGTGGCCTGTGATCATCACCAAGAAAGACATGTTGCCGAATGCCGAAGAGATGGACGGCAAAGAAGGCAAGATGGAGCTGTTTTCCGAGAAACCGGGTGAAGGTGGCTGATTCGGTCTCAATGGGCTCGCATGGCCTTATTTTTAAGGAAAAGCGCCCGTAAATCGAGGCGCTTTTTTTATGCCTGATTTTGTGCTATAGTGCGCTCAATGATGCTGAATATCTAACCAGATTTAAGTGCGACAAAACCCGACGTGAACGTGTGTTCCCGTCGGTTGTTTTTGTGGTGTGATCTGGCCGTCACCGAAAGGACGAACATGACAAAGAAGAAGAACGACTTTAGCCCGAACGAATTTGTGGTCTACCCTGCGCATGGCGTGGGCAAGATCGTGTCGATTGAGACCCAAGAGGTCGCTGGCTTTGAGCTTGAGATGTTTGTGATCGCGTTTGAGAAGGACAAAATGACCCTTCGTGTGCCGACACACAAGGCGACGGATGTGGGCATGCGCGCGCTTGCGACACCTGATGTGGTGAACCATGCGCTCAAAACACTGCGTGGCAAGGCGAAAGTGAAAAAGGCCATGTGGTCGCGCCGTGCGCAGGAATATGAGCAGAAGATCAACTCTGGCGACTTGATCGCGATTGCAGAAGTTGTGCGCGATTTGCACCGTCAAGACGATCAGCGCGAGCAGAGCTATTCCGAGCGTCAGTTGTATGAGGCCGCTTTGGAGCGTTTGACACGCGAGTTCGCGGCTGTGGCTGGTGACGGCGAGCAAGCTGCAGCGGATCAGATCGAATCTGTTTTGGTGGGTCGCGCAGCTTAATTGCAGTGCGACACATGAAGAAGGCCGCGCTTGGGAGGGCGCGGCCTTTTTTGTTTTTCTTTAGAAAATCAAATGCCTTCGGCGAGAGTATTTTAGGACATAGAAAATCCTAGAGCGCGCGCCAGCCGATGTCGGAGCGGTAGAAGCCGTCGGGCCAGTCGATCTGTCTGGTCATGGCATAGGCGCGGTCGCGGGCCTCGGAGAGGTTATCGCCGCGTGCTGTGACGGCAAGAACACGGCCGCCTGTGGCGATGGTGTGCCCGTCTTTTGTGGCGGTGCCTGCGTGGAAGACCATGTTTTTGCTGTCCTCTGGCAGTGCGTCGAGACCGTTGATAACTGTTCCTTTTTCGTAGGATCCTGGATAGCCGTTGGCCGCCATGACGATAGTGATCGCGTGATCATCGGCCCAGTTGACTTGGGCTTCGGCGAGGCGGTGCTCAGAGCAGGCTTGGAGAAGGTCGAGGACTTGGCCGCCCAAGCGCATCATTAAGGTTTGGCATTCTGGGTCGCCGAAGCGCACGTTGTATTCCACAAGGCGCGGTTGTCCGTCTTTGATCATGAGGCCGACAAAGAGGACGCCTTCAAACGGAGTGCCGCGTTTGGCCATTTCATCCATGCAAGGTTGCACGATTTCGGACAGCGCCTTGTGCGTTACCGCGTCGGTCATCACGGGGGCGGGGGAGTAGGCGCCCATGCCGCCTGTGTTTGGCCCTGTGTCGCCGTCGCCGACGCGTTTGTGGTCTTGGGCTGTGCCGATGGGCAGCACGGTTTTTCCGTCGCAGAGCACGAAGAAGGAGGCCTCTTCGCCTTCCATGAATTCCTCGATCACGACTTCTGCGCCTGCTTGCCCAAAAGAGCCGTCGAACATGTCGTCGATGGCGGCCAAGGCTTCGGCCTCGGTCATGGCGACGATGACGCCTTTGCCTGCGGCGAGCCCGTCAGCCTTGACGACAATCGGTGCGCCTTGAGTGCGGATATGGGCGCGGGCGGCGTCAGCGTCGGTGAAGTGGCCGTAAGCCGATGTCGGGGCGTTTGCCGCGTCGCAGATTGCTTTTGTGAAAGATTTGGAGGCTTCAAGGCGTGCTGCTGCCTTGGACGGCCCAAAAACTAGTAGTCCTGCATCGCGGAGGCGGTCCGCGACACCTGCTGCAAGCGGTGCTTCGGGGCCAACAATCACGAAGTCGATGGTGTTTTCTTCGGCGAAGGTGGCGACAGCATCACCGTCGAGAATGTCGATGTCTGCTGTTTCGCAGATTTGCGCGATACCTGCGTTTCCGGGGGCCACGATGAGCCTGTCGCATTTCGGATTTTGCTGGATCGCCCAAGCGAGGCTGTGTTCACGCCCGCCGCTGCCTAAAATGAGGATATTCATGTCCGTCTCCCGCTTGGCCTTTTGTCCCCCGCGTTCTAAGGTCGGATCAATCACACCACAAGGGCAGAGCATGGACCTTTTTGACGAGCCACAGGCGACCAACGCGCCAGAGTTTACCGTTTCCGAACTGGCGGGATCGGTGAAAAAGACGTTAGAGGGGACTTTTGGTCGTGTGCGGGTGCGTGGCGAAGTGGGCCGCGTGATGATCGCCCGCTCGGGGCATATTTATTACGACATCAAGGACGATAAAAACGTGATCGCCTGCACCACATGGAAGGGGCAGGTTGAGGGGCTTGGTGTGATGCCTGAGGAGGGGCTTGAGGTGATTATCACTGGCAAGCTTTCGACCTTTGGGGCGCAGTCGAAATATAATATTAACGTGGATACAATTGAGGTTGCGGGCGCCGGTGCGCTCATGGCGATGCTGGAGAAGCGCAAGGCGGTGCTTGCGGCGGAGGGGTTGTTTGATCCGTCGCGCAAGAAGGAATTGCCGTATCTGCCCGAAATCATTGGCGTTGTGACCTCGCCGACCGGAGCAGTTATTCGCGATATTTTGCACCGATTACGGGATCGTTTTCCGCGCAAAGTGCTGGTGTGGCCCGTCGCGGTGCAGGGCAAGGCCTGTGCGCCTGAGGTTGCGAATGCGATTCGCGGGTTTAATGCGATGACGCCCGGGGGCGCTTTGCCACGGCCCGATCTGATTATTGTGGCGCGGGGCGGTGGGTCGATTGAGGATCTTTGGGGCTTCAACGAAGAGATTGTGGCGCGGGCTGCGGCGGCCTCGGATATTCCGCTGATTTCTGCGGTCGGCCATGAGACGGATACGACATTGATTGATTTTGTGTCTGATATGCGGGCACCAACGCCAACAGCGGCGGCCGAAATGGCGGTGCCTGTGCGGCTGGAGTTGATGGCTTGGGTTGACGGGCAAGGCGCGCGGTTGAGCCAGTCATTGTCGAACGGGTTGACAGGGCGTGGGCAGCGATTGCGGGACTTGTCGCGGGGACTGCCGAATAAAGACAGCCTGTTAGATGGACCGCGTCAGCGTTTTGACTATTGGGCGGAAAAGCTGCCGACAGCATTGCAGGCGGGTGTTGCGGCCAAGCGTTTGAAGCTGTCAGAGGCGGCAGGGGCGCTCCGACCTGCGGTTCTGCGCAGCCGTTTGGCCGAGGATCGCAGGCGGTTGGCGCAGATCGCGGCGCGGTTGGAACCAGCCTTGCAGGCTCGTGTCGAGCGGTCTCAAGACAAGCTTGATAATATTGCGCGGGGTTTGCGCGCGGATGTGATTGCAAGGGATGTTGTCCGCAAGGGCGAGCGGCTTGAGGATGTGTTGCGCCGCATTTCGCACCGTGCCCGTAGCCAGCAAGATGCGCTGCTGGCGCGATTGACGGCGCTGGACCGGTTGCGCGAAACGCTTGGGTATGTCGAGACGCTCAAGCGTGGCTATGCCGTGGTGCGTGGTGATGGAGCTGTGGTCACGGATGTGGCAGGGGCCAAAGCAGCCAAATCGCTTGAGATCGAATTTGCCGATGGGCGCGTGAAGCTGTCTTAAGAACTTAGGTCAGGGCCGGGACAGTAGAGGGTCTCTTCGCTGTCTTGGGCTTGGTAAAGGGCGCTGCTGCTGGGGGTGTTCATGAACTCTGCGCGCAGACCGTTTGCCTCGTCGTAGAACTTCCAGCACTTTGCTTCGTCATCATAATCGTACCGAAAACAAATGTTGCCTTTGCTTTCATACCAGACGCCTTTCATGCAATCGCCGCCGATGAACTGCCAGACGACGCGGTGGCCCGATTGGTATTGCTCGATGCCGTAGGGGGCTTCGCCGACATGGCCGAAGGTGATGGTTTTGCCGGATGTATAGGCGTCAAAAGCCTCAGCGTTCATCGCTTTTTCTGCGCTGACGGGGGTGGCGAGAAGGGTGAGCAGGGCAAGAATACGCATGGACACACGCTGCCAAAAGAGCGGCTGATTGACCAGAGATTTATTGACGGGCGGACCATGCAAGGGCGAGCGGATCCATGACCTTGCGCCATTGGCGTGGGAAGAGCGCAAGGGTTGCCATTATCGGCAGGGAGCGCGGCAACATGGGGCTGTCGACGGGGATGGTCAATGTATCAAACGAGCGCGACGGGTGGGCGTGGTGATCAGAATGGCGCGGTGCGTTCAGCATGACGGCGGAGGAGAACCAATGCGGGCTGTTCCAGCTATGGCGCGGGCCGACCGGCTCTGTCTTGCCATCGGTGATTTTGCGCATGAGACCGTAGTGCTGGACGTAGTCGGAGAGCAGAAGTTGCGAGGTGGCGAAGCTGGCGAGAGCCGCGTAGGCCACAATGCCTTTGGTCCCTCCGATGAGAAATGCCAGCAGGATAAATCCAACGGCACCAGCAACATAGCTAACGTAAGGGTGATGATAGCGCCGTCTGCGGGTACGATTCTGACGCTCGGTTTCGGCCTCGAACCCTTTGCGGAACGATCCACGCCATGCGCGGGGGGCGAAACGGTAATAGCTTTCGCCCAGCCGCGACGTGGATGGATCCGCAGGGGTTGCGACTAGGCTGTGATGCACAAGAACATGGGCTGACGTGTGATGGCCGAACAGCAGCGATATATAGACCCATTTTCCAAGGCGGTGCATGCCGCGCCCGCCACGGTGGATCAGCTCATGCGCGTTGGGGTTGCTGATCTGGCCAAAGAAAAAGCCGGCTGCGATGAAAAGGCCGATTTTCGCAGCGATGCCGAGGGGCTGATTGGCCAGCGCGTTGATGACAAGAATAAGGACGCCAAACTGCGCGATGCCAAGCGAGACCGAGAGCCAAGAGGCGGCGGGGAATTCGCTATCGTCGGTGGGGGGGCGTCACATGGTGGACCGCTTCGTCGAGGATCGCGGTCAGCGCCGAGAGAAACATCAAAGCCGCCAGAACCCACCACCCGCCCCAAATTGCGGCCGCCCCAACAAGGGCAACGGGCGTGAGTGTAGCGACTGAAAACAGCCGCATCGGGGTGATAAACCGCATCATAGGGGTGGTTTAGCACGGGCATGGCGTAACGTCAGGGGAGAAGATGTCACAGGACTGTTCCTGAAGTGTGTCAAATGGAGTAACGTGCCGTATGGAACTGATTTTACTGACTATTTCTGTGGTTTTGGCTGTAGGTTACAGCGTCTGGTTTTCCCCGCGAGGGGTAAGCTGGCCGAAAACAGTGGTCAAAACCGCAAGCATGGCGCTGCTTGCGGCGGTCGCTTGGGCGTATGGCGGGCCTGTGCTGCTCGTGATTGCGCTCGCGCTTGGGGCGGCAGGTGATTTTTGGCTGTCGCGCGATGGGGATGCTGCGTTTTTGATGGGATTGGTCAGTTTTGCCTTGGGGCATTTGGCCTATATCGGGCTGCTTTTGCAGTTTGGGGCGGTGCCTGTGATGGGCGCCTTGCCGGTTGCTATGGCGGTATTTGCGGGCGCGATGGCATTCGTTTTGTGGCCGCGTGCGGGGGACTTGCGCGTGCCGGTGATGGTCTATGTCGCGATTATCGCGACGATGGGCGTTTTGGCATTTGGACTATCGCCCGTTTGGTGGCTCGGCACGATCGCGGCGCTAAGTTTCGTGGTCTCGGACGCGATTTTATCCTTTGAATTATTCGTATTGCCCAAAGAGTCTGCGATCAGGCCAGTGACGTCGCGCTTGGTCTGGATCACGTATTGTGCCGCACAAGCCATGTTTTTGGCGGCCTTTCACGGGCAAATGCCGCTCTAACCCTTCCCTCAGGGCCGTTTCGCGATTAGGTGGAATGAAACAGCATTAAAGGCTAGGCATGTCGTTTTTCAAAAAGCTCAAAGATAAACTCACACGGTCATCGTCGAAGATTGACGAAGGGCTGGAGGCGATTGTCAGCGAAGGCATAGCGGAGCCTGAAGAGATTGTCGTCCCTGAGGCGATTGAAGCGCCTGTTGTCGAGGTGCCTGCGGTTGAGGTTGAACCTGAATTAGAGCCGGAGCCAGAGACTGCAGCGCCTGTTCGCGAGGCGGTTGTAGAGCCGATGACGACGCTGGCACCATCACCGCTTGATTTGCCAGAACCCGAAGTGCCTGTGAAAAAGGCAGGGATTTTGGGGCGTTTGGTCGGGCGCAAAGACGAGAAAGTCGTCGTGCGGCGTGCACTGGATGATGACATGCTTGAGCAGCTGGAAGAATTGCTGATCTCGACAGATATGGGCGTTGATACGGCGCTGCGTGTGACCGCGAATATGGCCGAGGGCCGTATGGGTAAGAAGCTTTCTACGCAAGAAATCAAAGAGTTGATGTCGCAGGAAGTGGCGCGGATCATGGAACCTGTAGCGCGACCAATGCCGCTTTATGCCAAGAAGCCGCAAGTGGTTTTGGTGGTCGGCGTGAATGGTTCGGGCAAGACGACGACGATAGGTAAACTTGCTAGCCAGTTTAAGGCGGCGGGCAAATCCGTAGTGATTGCGGCGGGTGACACATTCCGCGCCGCGGCTGTTGAACAGCTGCAGGTTTGGGGTGACCGCGCGGGCGTGCCTGTGTTGACGGCACCAGAGGGGTCGGACCCTGCGAGCCTGGCCTTTGACGCGATGCAAAAGGCGCATGATGATGGTGCTGATTTGTTGATGATCGATACGGCTGGGCGGTTGCAGAACCGCGCGGATTTGATGGAAGAGCTGTCGAAGATCGTGCGTGTTATTCGTAAGAAAGACCCCGATGCTCCGCATAATACTTTGTTGGTTTTGGATGCGACGACGGGGCAGAACGCACTGCAACAAGTGAAGGTTTTTCAAGAGCTTGCAGATGTTTCTGGCCTTGTGATGACCAAGTTGGACGGAACGGCAAAGGGGGGTGTTCTGGTCGCTTTGGCCGATAAGTTCGGCCTGCCCATCCATGCGATTGGCGTGGGTGAGCAAATTGATGATCTGGCCCCGTTTGATCCCGAAGATTTTGCAGATGCGCTTGTCGGGTTAGATAAGTAGCAATGGGCGAGTGGCTCGTTTCCATCGCGGGCACGCCCGAGGGCGCGCGACTGGCGACCATGTTGGCGCTTATGTCGGCTGTGGCGCACGCGGCCTTTGGTGCGCTGCAAAAGGGGCGGTTTGACCCTTGGATGACGCGCGGCGCGATTGACGGGTGGCTTGCGGTGATTTCCGCGCCTATTGCGTTTTTCATGGTGCCTTGGCCGACGGCGAACACATTCTGGCTGCTCGCGGGTGCATTCATCATCCACTTTATTTACAAATGCACGATGGCGGCGGCCTATGAAAAGGCAGCCTATACAGTGGTTTACCCAGTTGTGCGCGGGACAGGGCCGCTGGTGACGGTGATTGCTGCAACGGTATTTTTCCAAGAACATTTCACTGCGGTACAATGGTTGGGTGTGGCGTGCTTGTCTGGCGGGATTCTGCTTTTGGCTGCGCGGAACCTGTCTGAGGAAAAGATTGATTTGCGCAGCCTGCAAGTCGGCCTCGCTTGGGCTGTCGCGGGCGGGATCTTGGTTGCGGTTTACACGACGTGGGACGCTTACGGGATCAGGTCGAGCCTCAATCCCTTTACGTTTCTCGCGTGGTTTTTCTTTATTACCGCGTTGGATTTCCCGATTCTCGCGGTGTGGCGTTATCGCCGGATGGCGGTGAAACCTGTGCTTGGCCCGCTAATGTGGCGCGGATTGGCAGGGGCTTTGATCGCTTGGGTCAGTTTTGGCGGCGTGATGATGGCCACAAGGTTGGATAAAGTGGGCGAGGCGGCGGTGCTGCGCGAGACATCGACCGTGTTTGCGGCACTGATCGGGTGGTTCATCTTGGGCGAAAAGGTGGGACCGCGCCGCCTGTTTCTGATGGCAATGGTTGCACTTGGCGCTGTGAGCGTTGAAATGGGCGGATGAAGGAGAACATCATGGCCGAAAAACAGATCAATCCGATTTTGAAGCAGGTTTTGGAACTGGGGCCGACGCTGGTGTTTTTCCTGATTTATCTGCGGATTAAGGAAAACACATATACGTTTGGCGGCACGGAGTATTCCGGCTTTATCGTCTCAACGCTGGTGTTTGTGCCGATTTTGCTGGCTTCGATGGCGATCCTTTGGAAGATTTCGGGCAAGTTGAGCCGGATGCAGGTGTTTACCGCATTTATGGTGATCTTCTTTGGTGGGCTGACCGCTTATTTCAATGATGAGCGGTTTTTTAAGGCGAAGACGAGCATCGTTTACGGTGTTTTTGCCTTGATCCTTGGCATCGGATTGCTGCGCGGGCGCAGCTATCTGCGTTACATTATGGAAGAATTCCTGCCGATGCAGGACGTCGGGTGGATGATCCTGACGCGCCGATTGACGGCGATGTTTGCGGTCTTGGCCTTGGCCAATGAGTATATCTGGCGCACACAATCCACGGAGCTTTGGGTCAAGCTGGAAACCTTTGCTTTTCCCGCTGTCCTGTTCTTGTTTCTGTGGTCGCAGATCGTGCTTTTGCAGAAATATCTGATTGAGCCAGACGCCTAACGCATTTCGGCGTAACGCGTCGAGCTATGGTGCATGCGTTGGTTGCCGCCCTGTTTATACCGCAACATATCGACTTGCGCGATGGTGATTTGCGGGCGGAAGGCAATGCCGCATTTCCCACGTTGAGACCATTGCACCACTGCTTCGACAGAGTTGTTGAGGAAACTCATGCGGATTTTATGCCCTCGTTGCAGTGGCGTCGAGATCGTCATGAGCGCGCCAGTTTCATTCACGTCGTCAACGACTGCTTTGACACTTCCGACAGGGGTGGTCAGGACAGTGGGGAATTCGGTGCGGTAGCGGTGAGGGCGGAATTGCATGGGAATCTCCTATAGTGTTGTCCCACAACTATTGCGCCAAAGAGCTAACATCTCCTTACCTGATAAAATTGTCGCTATCTTGACGGCGCAATCTTGCGGGCGTAATCGTATGTCCGTGGCGATTTGTTACCGGATTGCGGGCCACGTTAAATATGCCGCTAAAGAGGGATAGGGTGCGTATGCCCCGATACCCTTAACCGGTGTCGGGGTTTTTTATTGCCCCATTGCAGGAGACGACGATGACAAACTGGAGCAAACGCACCAAGGCCATTCATGCCGGGACACGCCGCAGCCAATATGGCGAGGTATCCGAGGCAATGTTTATCACCCAAGGGTTTGTTTACACCTCTGCCGAGGATGCCGAGCAGCGGTTTATTCAATCGGGGCCAGATGAGTTTATCTATGCCCGCTATGCCAACCCGACCGTGCGTATGTTCGAGGACCGTATTGCCGCTTTGTTGGGCTATGAGGATTGCTTTGCCTGCACGTCTGGGATGGCGGCAGTCAGTGGCGCTTTGACGGCGCTTTTGAAGGCTGGCGATCACGTTGTTTCATCGCGTGCGCTCTTTGGTTCATGTCTTTATGTGCTTGAGGAAATTCTGGGCCGCTTCGGCGTTGAAATTACGCTTGTGGATGGCACGGACAACGCTGCTTGGGATGCAGCTATTCGCCCAGACACGCGTTTGGTGTTTTTCGAGAGCATCTCGAATCCGACGCTTGAAGTGGTTGATATCCGCCATATCGTGAAGGCAGCGCATGCGGTTGGGGCGCTTGTACTGGCCGATGATGCGATGGCGACGCCTGTATATTCCTATGCGCAGGAATGCGGTGTGGATCTGTCGCTGGTGTCGACGACGAAGCATGTGGACGGGCAGGGGCGTTTGCTTGGCGGGGCAATTGTTGGCTCCAAAGAGCTGATCCGTGGCCCGATAGAAACCTATATGAAGCACACTGGTGGCGCGATGAACCCGTTTACGGCCTGGACGCACCTGAAGTCGCTTGAGACGATTGAATTGCGTGTGCGGGCGCAGGCCGCCGCGGCGTTGCAGGTGGCGGAGGCTTTGAACGGTCATCCAAAGCTGGCGAAAGTGCGCTACCCGACACATCCCGCGCACCCGCAATATGACCTCGCGATTTCGCACGCGGAAAGCGGCGGAACTGTTGTTGCGTTCGACGTGGCAGGGGGCCGTGATGCCTGTTTCCGTTTCATCAACGCATTGGAAATTTTCACCATTTCCAACAACTTTGCCGATACCAAATCCATCGTGACCCATCCTGCGACAACGACGCATCAGCGTTTGCCGCAAGAGCAAAAGGATACTCTGGGGATTTCCATGGGCACGATCCGATTGTCAGTAGGCTTGGAAGAGCCCGCCGATTTGATCGCTGATCTCATGTCGGCTCTTGATAAGGTCTAGTCGAATTTCCCCGCGCATCTGGCGCGGGGGCTGTTATGTTGGCCCAAGGGAGACCGATATATGACTGATCCAAGGGCCGAGTTGGCGCGTATCTATTACGAAAATCATCGCAATGCAGATGGGAGCCCCTATGTAAAAGGGGCAGATGCATCCGAGGGGGACCGTGATATGACTATTCATACGCCGATTTTTGACCGTGAACCGACGCGCGACGAAGCGGAGGCTGCGCTTGCCCTTCTACGCCGCTGGGCCGTGGAAGTGACCCCAGAAGAAGTGTCTTTGCTCGATCCTTTGGTGAGCCGGTTGATCCCGGGCCAAGAGGTGAGCAATTATCCCGCATTGGCCCGCGCCTACCCTGACGCATTTGAGGTGGACGAAGCCTATAAGGCGTCGATGCCCGATTTGCAGAACGGGCCGTCGAGTCTGATTAAGGGGTCAAAGCAACAAATTCAGCACGTTGGCATTTCCAATTTCCGCCTGCCGATCCGTTTTCATAAACGTGGCGGCGGTGATTTGCAGCTTGAAACATCGGTGACAGGCACGGTCAGCCTTGAGGCGGAGAAAAAGGGCATCAACATGTCCCGCATCATGCGCACGTTTTACACGCGAGCGGAGGAAACGTTTAGCTTTGAGGTGATCGAGCGGGCGCTGGATGCCTATAAGACTGATCTTGAGAGCTTTGACGCGCGTATCCAGATGCGGTTTTCGTTCCCGATGAAGGTGGAAAGCCTGCGCTCTGGCCTGTTTGGCTATCAGTATTACGATATCGCGCTGGAATTGGTGGAGCGGAACGGCGTGCGTCGCAAGATCGTGCATCTTGATTATGTGTATTCGAGCACATGCCCTTGCTCGCTAGAATTGTCTGAACACGCACGCCAGTTCCGTGGGCAGTTGGCGACACCTCATTCGCAGCGCTCTGTCGCGCGGATTTCGGTTGTGGTTGAGGATGATCAAGAGTGTTTGTGGTTCGAAGACCTGATCGACATGGCCCGCTCGGCTGTGCCAACGGAAACCCAAGTGATGGTCAAGCGCGAGGACGAGCAGGCCTTTGCCGAACTCAACGCAGCGAACCCGATTTTTGTCGAAGATGCAGCGCGCCTGTTTTGTGAGCAATTGAAGGGCGACGCGCGCATTGGGGATTTCCGCGTGATCGCAAGCCACCAAGAAAGCCTGCACAGCCATGACGCGGTCTCGGTCCTGACCGAAGGACCGACGTTTGCAGCAGTGTCAATTGATCCCCGCCTGTTTCAGTCACTATTTCACATTGGCTAACATGCAAATTGTGACCCGCGCTTGACATGAGCGCGGGGGCGGGCCAACCCTGCCGCATGTTAGATTTTCGCCCTATTGGATATGTGATCGGCCTGCTTGTTGCGACGCTTGGTTTCACCATGCTGGCACCATTGGCGGCTGATTTGTATGCACAAAACGGGCATTGGTCGGTTTTCCTTGAGGCGTCGATTGTGACGATATTGACGGGAGGGTTGATTGCGCTGGCTTGCTCAAACGGTGTCGAGGCGGGGCTGACGCTGCGCCAAACGTTCCTTCTGACCTCGCTTGTGTGGCTGACCCTGCCGCTCTTTGGTGCGATCCCGTTTGTCATTGGGGCCACAAACGCCAATTTTACCGATGCGTTTTTTGAGGCGATGTCGGGGCTGACGACGACAGGGGCCACTGTATTTACAGGGCTAGAGTTGCTGCCCGAGGGGATCAAGCTTTGGCGCGGGATGCTGCAATGGCTTGGTGGAGTCGGGATCATTGTGGTCGCGATGGTGTTTTTGCCCGAATTGCGCGTCGGTGGTATGCAGATTTTCCGCACCGAGGGGTTCGAGACGAGCGGGAAGATCCTGCCCCGTGCAGGTGAGATTGCGAGCCAGATTTCCGTGATTTACGTGGCGCTGACGATTGCCTGCGCCTTGGTTTATTCGGCTTTTGGTATGGCGAGTTTTGACGCGATGGTCCACGCAATGACCACCGTTTCGACGGGCGGCATGGCTAATACGGATGCCTCTTTTGGCTATTACGGCGAGGCTGTCCATTATGCCGCGTCGATTTTTATGATCCTCGCGGCATTGCCGTTTGTCCGCTATGTGCAGTTGGTCGCAGGGACTGCCGAGCCGATCTTGAAAGACACGCAAATCCGCACCTTTCTGACAATCATTTTCGTCTGTGTGATGCTGCTTTCCGCATGGGTTTGGGGCCGTGAAGGGGCAATCACCGAGATCGCCTTCCGCGAGGCTTTGTTCAATGTGACGTCGATCATCACAGGCACGGGCTATGCCAGTGCTGATTATATGACGTGGGGCACATTCCCCGTTGTAATGTTCTTTTTCATCGGCCTCATTGGTGGCTGCGCGGGCTCGACCGCCTGTTCGGTTAAGGTGTTTCGCTATCAATTGCTGTTTGCCTCTATCAAAAGCCAAATCCGCCAAATCCACTCGCCCAGTGGCGTGTTCACCCCCCGCTATCAGGGCAGACCCATAACCGAAGAGGTCCTCAACTCGGTCATGGCGTTCTTTGTGGCGTTCCTGCTGACCTTGGGGTTGGTGGCGACATTGCTTAGCCTCACAGGCCTTGATTTCATCACCTCGGTTTCGGGGGCTGCCACGGCCATTGCCAATATCGGTCCAGGGCTGGGATCAGAGATCGGTCCGGCGGGCAACTTTGCGGGGATCAATGACGCGGCCAAATGGATTATCGCCATCGCGATGTTCGTGGGGCGCCTCGAATTGATGGCCGTCTTGGTCATATTCACCACTAACTTTTGGAGAAACTAATGTCGCAACGTCCCCTAGGCGCCCAGATTTCTCACATGTTGAAGGATCGCGGGGTTGAGGTGATCTTCGGCATTCCGGGTGTGCATAACCAAGAGATGTATCGCGGCATTGAAGAGGCTGGCCTGACCCATGTTTTGGCACGTCACGAGCAGGGCGCCGGCTTTATGGCGGACGGCTATGCGCGGGCGACGGGAAAGGTTGGCGTGTGCTATGTCATCACGGGGCCGGGCCTGTGCAATATCATGACGCCGATGGGGCAGGCCTATAGCGATAGCGTGCCGATGTTGGTCATCACCAGTTGTCTGGACGATGTGGTGGCAACCCGTGGGCAGTTGCATCAGATGTTGGATCAAGAAGGGGCCGCCGCAACGGTTTGTGATTGGTCTCAAACGGCGCGGACCGCGACGCAGGCCTATGCGTTGATTGACCGCGCCTTGGCCGAGTTTGATGCAGGGCGGAAGCGGCCCAAGCATATCACTGTCCCTATTTCGCTTCTTGAGGCGCAAGCGCCCGTTGCACCTGCAATGGCAGCGCAGTTGGCTCTGCCGCGCATGGCGGACGATCACGGGATTGCTGCGATGCTGGCAAAGGCCAAGCGGCCGCTGTTTATCTTTGGCGGTGGCTGCGCGTCTGCCGAGGCCGAGGCCCGCGAAGTGATGGCCCGCTCGGGTGCAGCTGCATTGACGACCTACGCAGGGCGAGGCGTTTTGGCGCCTGAGACGCCGCTTAACTTCGGGTCATTTCTTGCGCGGCCGAGTAGTGCTGCGGTCATTGGCAAGGCGGATTTGGTGATTGCTGTCGGAACGGAATTGGCCGAGGTGGATTTGTGGCGCGATACGCTGGGGCATAATGCGCCGCTTGTCCGTGTGGATATCGATCCGGAGGTTTTGGCCGATAGGTATCGTGCCGATATTGCCGTTCTTGGAGATGCTAAGGGGGTTCTCGACGCGGTTCTTGCGGAAATTCCTACTAGCCCTGTAACGGATTGGACTGCCTCAGAGGTTACTGATGCGCGGGCGCGGTGGCTGGCCGAGATCGATGCCGAGCGCCCCAATTTGTTGCCTGTGATCAAGGCATTGCAAGGTGCTCTTCCCAACGACTGCCGCGTTTATTCCGATATGACCCAATTCGCATATGCCGCGAAAGAGGTTTGGGATATGCCTCATGCGGGCCATTGGCATCATCCCTACGGCTTTGGTACGCTGGGTTATGCATTGCCTGCTGCGGTTGGCGGCAAGATTGGGCTGGGTGATAAACCTGTCGTCGCTATCGCGGGTGACTACGGCTTTCAATACTCGCTGCAAGAACTGATGGTTGCAGTTGAATTGGAACTGACGCTGGCGATTATCATTTGGGATAACGGCAAGCTGGGCGAGATCGAGGATAGCATGGTCCGCGCCCAGATTGCGCCCAATGCCGTGATCCAAAAGAACCCCGATTTTCTAAAACTGGGGCAGGCTTACGGGGCGGCGACGGCTGCGCCCAAGTCATTGGTGGAGCTACAGTCCGTTGTGAAAACCGCCCTTGCGACAAAGGGGCCAACGCTCATTCATGTGACCGCTGGAATTTGTTAAGGGCGTGACAAAGTAGGATGGGTTTTAACCCATCCCGCTTGTTACCAGCAGCTGACGAGAACAGTGCTATCAGCGGCCCGCAGCGTCAGTGTTTCTGGCGCCATAAAGGCCAATGTATCGGTCGTCTGTGTCTCAATGCCTGCACCCGCAAGTGAGGCCAAGATCAGGTCTGTATCAACCGAGAAGCTGACGTCTGCAGGCAGGACCTGACCGTTGTTGATCGTCTTGGGCAAAAGCATACCAAGAACAGCGCCGCCATTGTCGAAAACTGGCCCGCCCGCGTCACCTTCTTGGGCGGTTAGGTCAAGACGCTTAACATTCTCTTCGCCGTTCAACCCGCGCAGATCGGCCAAACGGCCAAAGGTGAGCGAAGGCGTGACCAGCACGTCACCATATGGAAAGCCCGCAACAGCCACTTCTGCTTGCAAGCGGGGCACGCCTGTTTGGAACATGGCAACATCCAGTGGCGCGAGGCGTTCTTCAGGGGTCAATACAGCAATGCCAAGGGCCTCGTCGGTGAAGGCCACGGTTGCATCGTGGGCGGTATCAAGCGTGATCCGTTCACAAGATTGCACTGCGTCAAGAGTTGTCAAAACGCTGCCCGTGTCATCGATAAAGAAGCCAGAGCGCGACATCTTTGGTTTGCGCACTGCGAGGCCTGAAATCAAATCAACGGCTTGATCTTCACCCACAACCGCAATTGCAGGGTTCAATGTGCCGTCCAGCGTTGTGAAGCTGGCTTTCATCTCCGCCAGAATACGGCTCTGACGCTCGATATCGCCTTCGGGCCAGACAAGGCCGTAACCTTTGATCGCGCCGTCTTTCAGCTCCGCATAGATATACGTGTGGGTACCATCGCCAATACCTTCGATTTCGAAAGAGGAATTGCCGCGTTTGCGGTCGCCGTTTTCAGGCACAATCGCGAGGGTTTGCAATATTTCATAGAGGCCAAAGAGGCGGTTTTGATCGCCCGCTTGGCTGATGAACAAGACCTTGGCAGGGATATCACCCTTGCTTTCAAAGCGTACGAAAGGCGGCTCGTATTCCGCGAATTCAACGACGCCTGTAGGCACCATCATCTCGACGCCAGAGGCATCGTCGCGCACCAATTGCAGGTCCATGCCATCAAGCACTGCGTTATAGGCCGCCAGTAATTCGGCGCGTTGCGCAGTGGTCAGAATGCCCGTTGGCTTGTGGTTGTTTGCCTCTTGCCATGCGCGCATCGAGCTGCGCGTGCCGCGCCCATATGCGCCATCAATTGCGGAGTCGTAAAAGCCGGCCCACTTCAGTGCCGTCTGCAACTCCATACGTTGCCCACGGTCAAGAAGGGCCTCGGAGGCTTGCGCCTCTTGGGCGGTCTCATCTGGGGCCTGAGACAATTCAATTTCGGGCAGGGAAATTTCCACGTTTTCGAATATTGGCTCTGCCAGCGTGACATCAGTTGCAGGTTCAACAGCGGGGGCCTCAGCAGCCAAAGTGGCGGGTAGCGGTTGCGGCGTTGTCTGTGCGCCAACGCCAATCGGCCAGAATTGCTGGCGAAAACGGCTACCGTCGACGATATAGCTATCAGACGGAATTGCACCGCTCCGGGTCAGATTAAGCAGAACAGTTTCTGCGTCCGCAGGCGTATAGGGTCCGAGCACAATGCCATACCAGCGGCCGCCAATGAAATAACCATTCACATTCTCAAGCTGGCCTGCATAGGCCCGTGCGCGCGATTGGGCGGTTGACAGAGTTGGTTGAGCCTCGACCTGCACCCATGCGGTGTTTTGCGCGCTGACGGACATCGAGGAAAGCGCAAGGAAAACAAACGCAAGGATAGGGCGGATCATGAAGGCCTCAATTTGGTAATTCGTGGAATCTTTACTGACTTCGGCGGAATTTAGCAGAGGATTCAACATGTGCAGTAGGAATCGACCGGTTTTGTTAAGAATTAAGCACCCGTGGCCTAATTGACCCTTCGCCCGCGCCCCCGTAAGAGGTGTGCAACCAGATTAAGAGGCTGAGATGACCGATAAACCACGCAGTTTTCAGGAAATCATCCTGCGGCTCCAAAATTATTGGGCTGCAAAGGGCTGTGCGATTTTGCAGCCCTACGACATGGAGGTGGGCGCAGGCACGTTTCACCCCGGCACGACTCTGCGGTCGCTCGGTGATAAGCCGTGGGCTGCGGCCTATGTCCAGCCATCACGCCGCCCCACGGACGGGCGCTACGGCGAGAACCCGAACCGCCTTCAGCATTACTATCAGTATCAGGTTATCATCAAACCAAGCCCGCCAGATCTGCAGGAGCTTTACCTTGGATCGCTCAAGGCCATCGGCATTGATGCCACCGTGCACGACATCCGCTTTGTCGAGGACGACTGGGAAAGCCCGACGCTGGGCGCTTGGGGGCTTGGTTGGGAAGTCTGGTGCGACGGTATGGAAGTCAGCCAATTCACCTATTTCCAGCAGGTCGGCGGCCATGACTGCAAACCTGTGTCGGGCGAATTGACCTACGGGCTAGAGCGTCTTGCGATGTATGTGCTTGAATGTGATCACGTGATGGATATGCCGTTCAACGACCCTGACGCACCTATCGCCCTGAAATACGGAGATGTCTTCTTGCAGACGGAGCAGGAATACGCCCGTTGGAATTTTGACGTGGCTGACACCGACACGCTTTTGCAGCACTTCAAAGATGCGGAGGCCGAGTGTCAGCGCATTCTTGATATGCCTGCCGACGACCCTAAAACGGGCCGCCGCATCATCATGGCACATCCCGCCTATGATCAATGCATCAAGGCCAGCCACCTCTTTAACCTG
>Ga0255756_1002144_pt1 | contig 21563 bp, 14 predicted proteins | sample 011ome_20_FD_179956 | JGI IMG/M metagenome (GOLD analysis project Ga0255756, IMG submission 179956) | Coastal salt marsh microbial communities from the Groves Creek Marsh, Skidaway Island, Georgia - 011509CT metaG (version 2) | ecosystem: Environmental > Aquatic > Marine > Intertidal zone > Salt...
CGCAAGCTCAGACTCAGTCGACGCCAGCTTCTGCGCGAGGTCAGATTCAAGACCAGACATCGCGCTGCGCGCAGACTCAAGCTCACTCGACACCTCAGCGGCACGTTTGTTGGCATCCGCAAGCTCAGACTCAGTCGACGCCAGCTTCTGCGCGAGGTCAGATTCAAGACCAGACATCGCGCTGCGCGCAGACTCAAGCTCACTCGACACCTCAGCGGCACGTTTGTTGGCATTCGCAAGCTCAGACTCAGTCGACGCCAGCTTCTGCGCGAGGTCAGATTCAAGACCAGACATCGCGCTGCGCGCAGACTCAAGCTCACTCGACACCTCAGCGGCACGTTTGTTGGCATCCGCAAGCTCAGACTCAATCGATACAACGTGGCATTTCAATGATTCAACCTCCTCAAGCGCTACAGTTTTCTTTCCTTGAAGCGCATCAATTTCGTTCATTTTCTCCGTCAATTCGCTCTGAACTGTAGCCAACTCAGTTTCAACGTGTCGCATTTCGTTTCGGAGCAACTCAGTATCGCCTTCAAGTTTGTACGCATCATCCTTTGCAGCTTCAAGAGATGATTCCAACGATTCCACAGTGTGCTTAGATTCAGACAGCGCATCGGTCAACTCTGCCACTTCCATTTGCAATAGTTCTAACGCAGCATCCAAATCATTCTTGGATTGCTCGAAATCCGCCAGCTGTTCGGCAATCGTTTCCTTTTGAGATCTTTCACTCTCCATTTCAATTGTGAGTGCCTCTGCTGAACGTTCGAGCTCAACAAGTTTTGTCTCAAGATTTGTCTTGTCATCGGCGAGCGCACGGCTTTCGGATTCAACAGAGGCAATGCGCGCCTCCATTTCAGCTACAGTCGAAGTATACTCAGTCTTTAATTTCAACAGCTCATCCTGAGATGTTTCGCGCGCAGACACAGCGGTGTCTAACTTTGATTGCAAACTAGCAACGTCGATGGAGAGCGTTGATGTCTGCGCTTGAGTCGCATTCAATGTTGCTTCCAAAGATTTTGCATACGATTGCGATTCGGACAGAGACTCGGTGAGAGAGGCCACTTCCGTACGCGCTGATTCCAATTCGTTATTCGAATTCAACAGCGCACTACTTGCATTTGCCAACTCATCACTCGCTTTCATCAAATCATTCGCTTGTAGAGAGGCCTCTTCGTGTGCTGTCTTGAGTGCCGTCTCAACTAACGCCAGCTTTGATTTGTAAGCAGTAAGATCGATGGCGTAAGATTTAGCTTTGTCTTCGGACGATTGAAGATCCGATCGAACAGTGTCAAGATCTTTGCGAAGACTTTCCAACTCAAGAGATAACTCGTGCGCTTCGTCCCGGCTTCCTTGTAGCGAGGACTCCAATGAACGCCTTTCCTCGTGAGCGTCGCTCAGGCTGGTCGATATTTTCGAAATTTCTTGATTTCGTCCTTCAATCTCACTTTTTAGTGCGCTCACGTCCGCCTTGTAGCCTTCTATCGTGTTCAGATGAGTTGACACAGACTGCTTAGCCTCAGAGAGAGATTCCTCAAGTACGCTGTTGAGTCGCTTGACGGACTCCAACTCTGACAGAGCAGCCTTGAACTTATTTTTCGAAGCCACAGCATCGCTTGAGTATCCAACGCTGAGCTCTCTGAGTGCCATGAGTTCAGATTCGACGTCAATCAACTTATCCTTGAGGGCCAGAATTTCTCCTTCATACTGCGTGGTCTTATTGGTCGCATCGACAAGTTGTACAGCTGTGATTCGGAGCGTCTCAAGCTCCATTTCAGCAGTACCAAGTTGATTCTTGTAACGCTCAGCAAGGATATTTTCGTCATCGTGAGCCTTCTCAAGGCGAGCGACGTCCGTTGATTTTACATCCAAAGATTTTTTTAGTTCTCCAATTTGTTCACGAAGCGCCGCGTCGCTCTTCGATGCAGAATCGAGCATCTCCCGCAAATTTGCTAGAGTTTTCTCATACCTCTCACCTTTTTCACGAAGATTCTCAACTTCTCTTTCCGCTACATCACGTTGCATTTGTATTTCCTCCACGGTGGCATTGTGTGCATCTGCTCCAACCCATCCTCGACCCGTACGCCACTGTGAGTACATCGACGTCAAGTGGTTACGATTGAAATATCCCGCAGCGCTCAATGTTCCCGCAACAAGGACTCCCGAAAGTATCAACGATGAATTCCAACTCGTAAAACTCGGTTTCACTACAGCCATCGTCGGCGTTGGCTTCGACGCTTCCCCCACGACGACTGTCACCTTTTGCTCCTTTGGCGCCAGCGCCTTGGCTTCGCGAACGACAATCCTATCACCAGGAAATATCGCCGACAGATCCACGTTTGGATTCAACCTTTGTAACGCCTCCAAATCTACACCAGTTTCTTCCACCAACCACCTCGTGTTCTCGCCATGCTTGAACGTATACCATTCTTCGCCATCTCCGCCGCTCGCTCGCGGCGTCGCCTCACCCGACGTCCCCTCGCGCGCCGCGCCTCTTCTCACTCGAGCGTTCGACGACACTCTCGCCCTCAACGTCGTCAACGCTCCACGACCATGTATCATTCGCGACTCGTGCGTCATCACCCCCGTCGCATACGTCGCGTGTGTCCTGTGTATACGTCGCGACACGAACAACACGCGATGTTAGTTGTCATCTGTCTCGATTGTACATTTGAAAAATCCCGCGCATCATCGTCGTCCATCGTCGTCCATCACAGTGCATACATCGCGAGATGACGCAATACTGATGACGTACCGCATGGACGATGGTGCGCTCATGGCGATCGTATGTCGTATGTCGTATGTCGTATGTCGTCGTCTGTCGTGCGCGGCGGCGAGTCAACGGCATCGCGTCGGGTCGGATGGATGGTGTTCGCGCCACTAATGTATCATCAAATGCCTCGGGCCATCACGCAGACGACTGACTGACTGGCCTGGATGGTGTTGAACGACAGAACACCGCCCGCGGTCGTCGAGCGACGATACGCGATCGACGACGCAGGCGCGCATACACGGCGGACGATGATTGCACGAATGTCAACCACGTCGTAAGCGCGCCGCTGGAGAACGCACGCGTGAACGCTGAGGGAGGACACGAGACACGCCGCGCGTCGGGGCTGTCGATTCCACGAGGACGATGCCCGCGTTGCGACTGTTCGGACGTCAATGGTTGCTGAGCGCGGATGATCTTCCGCTTCCTATGGCTGGGTTGATGCTCGTACACACGTTGTGGTGCGTGTTGATATTACTCGTGTACGAACGGGCGCATAGGACGTTGGAGAAGGGGTGTTCAGAGGGAGACGACGTGTTGGCGTGGTTATTCGGGACGTTTGGGTGTTACTTCATCTCGCTGTGTACGGAGGCGATCATCTTACACATGGCGTTACGAGGGCGGATTTTGGAACCTGGCAAGCGCAAGTACGTACCGTATGTGATTTACGTGCACGTGCTCATCATTTGCGCCGACGTCGCATTTACCGTGTACGGTACGGTGTTGTACGCCGGGTCGAGCGCGGCTTGTTTATCGCGCTCACGTACGAGAGCAACGGTGCTAACTGTTATCATTGGCAACTATCTTGTTATTGCGTTCAATTTTATTGGCTTCTCGTTGATGTTTAGCATGTTTGGTCACCTGCCGAGCGAACAAAAGTGGTACAAGATTTTTGATATGATCGCGGCGATGATGTGTTTGAATCGGCGAAAGTTGTCAAATAATGCGGACGTTGATCGGAAGCTTGCCGAGCATGGCGCACTCGGACACATTGCAAACTGCTTTGCGGAGGTGTTCCAAGGAGCAGACGTGGTGCCTAGTGATATAGCCGCCGGTATGGGTCTTCTCGCGATTCAACATCGGCATCTGATTGAAAACAGTCCACTCGGTAAGCCTCTCGTGGAGAACTCCGACGCACTTTCTCCATACACGACTCTACATGCAATGTATGACGATTTTGCGCATTATTCACGCTGGGCTCTTGCGGCGTATGGTTGGGCACTGTTCGCGTGGGCTAATCCATCAAAGGGTCTTGGTATCGCTTGTTCACCGACGGCGTGCATAGAATGTTGTGGATGTCGTTCATGTACAAAACAAGCTAAACAACACCATAGCGATACTTTAGACAGAGCAGCCCTAAAACAGTGCGCCGGAATCGAGTCGGAAGACTTGTTTTACGTATCAGTTGCAAATGGAATTGGTGAGGCTCCTTATTTCATCGCGCGAGACGTGCGACGTAAAGCCGTTGTGCTTTCAATTCGCGGTACGCTAAGCATAACTGACTGCATCACGGACAGTATGTACAAGCCAGTAATGTTGAATGGTGAAGCTGTAAATCAACCCCAAATGAAAGGGCAAGAGTTACACGTGCACGCCGGGGTGCTCCGAGCAACAAATTTCATTCTTGCAGATTTGGAAGTCAACAGAGTTTTAGAACAGACTATTCTGGGCAAAGCTCCAAGCGATGGGTGCGCACCAGTTCCAAGTACGGCCTCTGAGTGTAAGGATTGGAAGTTAGTGATAACCGGACACTCGCTAGGTGCAGGAGTCGCAGCTGTATTGTCGCTGCATCTTCGTAAGAAGTTTCCTAATTTGAAGGTTTGGTGCATCGAACCCCCGGGAGGTGTGCTTAGCGCAGAGTTGTGCGAAGTTTGCAAGCCTTGGACTTATAGTACAGTGCATCATTGCGACTTGTTCTGTCGTCTTTCTGGACCATCATTGCTGAAGCTTCGAAGCGATCTGATGGAGTCTCTGACTAATTCAAAGCTGAATAAATTTTCATTAATGATGCGAATGACTTTCAATGGGACAAAGTTGCAGATTTCAGACGTACTAGATGCTGCAGGGGCTGCCACTGAATCAACAGCACTTCGCGAAAATTTCATAGATTTTGCTGAACGCCAAGTAGCTCAATCGCCCATGATGGCGGCAAAATTATATCCTCCAGGTCAGCTGGTACACTTGCACAGGAGGGAAGATGGCATGTACGAACCACGGCTTGTGGAAGCGAAAGAGTTTATGGACAGAGGAATGATGGTGCAGGCAGGATTCTTTACAGAACACTTCCCTGATAAAGTAGCTGCCGTTCTTTCCGACTTAGCCGCAAGCGGAACGGACGCAACACAATCAATCACGTCCATGAGGACGTCATCGCAAAATTCCTCACGCTCGATCGTTGATACGCTTGTCCGCCAGTCGTCAAGACGTATCTATCAAGAAGGTAGTATAGATAACGTATAGCGCATAGAGAACATTTACTAGGATTGTAATTACAAATGATGAAATATCACATGTCATTTTCAAACTACAGGACTTGTCAGTCCATTTTCAACATGCCAGAAAGATGACGCAGGTTTCCTTGAAGGGCGAATCGCTGCTGCGTGGCATTACTTCGGAAGAATGAAGTATGCGGCGCAAAATTTTCCGTGTTTTGTGCCAGCGCGGAGTGTGCTTCGGAATTCAAGTTCGTCAAACTTGGTTGGCTCGTATTGGGTGAGGAGTCCGTGCTGAAACCGCGACCGTACAGAGTCGTCGATTGCGGAGGCGCGCCAGAGGTTGACGTTGCCGTCAAGGGTGGACCAAGCGTGTCCATGTTGCTGGCGAATATCATGCCATCCGTGCCAGTGTAAGATACACCCATAGCAATCAGTGCATTTGTTACCACAAACAACATTCGACTGTGAGCTTCAAGCATAGCTCCGCGTTGACTTCCATTGAATGTGAGCGTGTACAAGACGTTGAATTCAACCTTCAACAGTTCCACCGCCGTGCCACGCAATAAGACCATCACGTCGCGCCCATAGTTTCGTTTGTCTGTTTCCATGAATTGTTTCACAGTGTTCTCGATCACTTTTGCCTGTGCTTGAGTCATACCGATATCAATCATGAGAGAAATCTTCATCCAAAGTGGATTGGAGCGTGTGAGATTTGTAATCTGCACAGTCGCGAGCTGCGACGTTGGAATGTACACAATTTCACCGCCAAGGGCTAACAATTTCGTGCAATTAATTCCAAGCTCCATTACTTTATAGTTGTTTTCTTGATACATGATCCAGTCACCAATGTTGAATGGGTGCACTGCAAATATCATGACTGCCGCTTCAAACGCTCGCGAAGCGCTTGATCCAAAAATGAAAGTTAACGCTAAAACTGAAGACGAAAACAACAACCATAAGGAACTGACATCCACTTGGAACATAAATAAACCAATGATGGCGACTATGAAGAAAAACAAAACCTGCAAGCTTCGACCAAGAGTCTCTGCAAGGCCCTGCATGGATGACAAAGTTTGACCCAGCAACTTGCGCTCTTCAAACATCGTTCGCAAGCCTCGAGAGAGGTCATTGAAACCAAGTGCCGAGAATTCAAAACTATCCACGCCTGCGAGTAAGTTGAATGCTTCCACGACATCTTTACTTGGAATAAAGTCTTCGACCGCTTCTTTCGTGATAAATTTGTTCCCAGGACGGCGAATGTGATTAAAAATTAAGCGCGTTGCCCTCTTCAATTCATCCTCATTCGCCGAGCCCGCGTTTGCTTTATCCAATAATCGTTCGGTGTTACCAAATTTCGTCATATGCGAATGATGCGAACTTTTGAACATTGAGTTGAAGATCTTCGCAGATGAGAAGATACTACCGCTACTGGATGAAGTGCCCGCTTTCATTAAAGCCTCCGCCTTTTCTACCGCCAAACGCACGTCTCCAGTTTCTCCTTCCCAAGTCGCATGCTCTGTCTCAGACATACTTGAGCCGATAGTAGCATGCATCTCGTGCATTGCTGCAGGTTCGCTTGTATCGGATTGATTCGATGGCGTTCGCGTATGCCCTCGTAATTTCTCCGTCGCCGATGTAATAAACGCTCCCGTCTTTGAACCTGACCGCATGCGGTGCTTATCTTTACCCGGTCGTGGACGAATGGGCGGACCAGTCAAACTTTTCAGTAATAACTCATGTCTCACCGTCGACCTCAGTTGATCCCAGAACGTCCCAGCGTGCAAGCGCGCTGTTAAGATTTTCACCATTAACAACGCGACGCAACGCGACGCGAGAAACAAACCGAAGATTACGAATATTTTCACCGTGCTTTGGTGCGCGCGCACCCCGACGTAGGCTTCGGAATAGAACAAAGACCACATCACAGCCAGACCGATGAAACGAATGAGCTGCGTAAGTGGCGGCGATAAAACGTGAAAGTAATACGCCACTTGGTCGAGCGGCAATACGTTTTGCAACACAAACACCACGAGGTACACCATGCCTTGCGCAATAGGCTTGCCGAGGAAGAACCCAGCCGCCATGGCGGTATGTTTCCATCTATGCTCATGCCCCGAATCCACCGCCGCGAGCCACGCGCTGACGGCGACGAGTACTACCCCGACGAATGCGTATCGATGCCTCATCGCCGCTTCCCGCCAGGAATCTTCCTCCTCCTCCTCATCGTCGACATCATCGTCATCCAACGCCGTGGTGCCCCCAAAAACCTTCGCCGCCTCGCTCGATGCCGTCGGCACCGCCGCAGTTTTACCCCCCAACGGTGACGTCGACGACGTGGTATTATTAAACGACGACTGTTTCTTTGAATTCTTCCCTGGACTCTCCTTCACGAGCGACCCGTCGTTCGTCGTCGTCGCCGGCGGCGTCGTCGGGGTGTTCGCCCCACCCTCGGCGCTGCGGTCATCGGGAATAACTTTCACCCCGTGCAGCGGTGATGGCGCCATGTCCTCCTCGCGCGTCGCGCACCGTCGCAACGGCGGTAACCAACCACCGCGCGCGTACCGGTCGACGCGTTTTTCTTCGCGTGGGGTGTCCAACCGACCGCGATGTGTGCGCGTCGCGCGAGGGGGGCTGCCGCGCGCGAAGGAGAAGGACGACAGTGCGCGACGACGACGACGAGGATGTTACGACGAATCACAACGATCTCGACCGCGACGACGACGACGACGACCGCGACCGCGGCGACGTTGTGGAACGCCGTCACGAGACGCGCGTACGATAAAAAGGTGCGTCCATGGCGTGCCCGCCAGCCACGTCGATGGATTCGCGCGTGCGAGCCCGTGATGGATGCGCGGACTGACTGACTGGGTTGATGTACGTGCGCCGCGCAGGTTGTCGATCACTACGAGAACCCGAGAAATGTGGGTAGTTTTGATAAGAGCGATTTGAACGTGGGCACGGGCGTGGTTGGCGCCCCGGCGTGCGGGGACGTGATGAAGTTGCAAATCAAGGTGGATGACGAGGGCAACATTGTGGATTCGTGCTTCAAGACGTTTGGGTGCGGGTCTGCGATTGCGTCTTCTTCGGTGGCGACGGAATGGATTAAGGGCACGCATGTTGATGAAGCGGTGACGATTAAGAACCAGGATATAGCGAAACATTTGAACTTGCCTCCAGTGAAGTTGCACTGCTCGATGCTCGCCGAAGACGCCATTCGGTCCGCCGTGGCGGATATCAAAGCCAAGCGCGCGGCGGCGGCAGCGGCGACGGCGGCGTAGGTGGCGTAGGTTTTTTTCCATGCTTTGCTTTGTAGTTTTTGATAGTTCACTTCAGTTTTTAAATACATCTGCTCAACACGCAACCGCACCTCGAGAAGAGTTTCACGAAGCGCGACCGCAGACGTTGCCGCCGCAGCATGTTTCGCGCGCACGCGTCGTCGCGACGACCATGGACGCCATTCGATGCGCGCTGCACCTGTGCGCGGGCGATGCAGTCTCGCGCGTCGTCGTCGTCGTCGTCGTCGACTTCTTCTTCAGTGCTCATCGTGAGCGACCTCGATGGCACGATGGTTGGTCACGATGAGTACACGCGCGCATTCCGAGACTTTTGGTCATCGAGCGCCAAACCTGCGGGGTCAAAGTTAGTGTATTCCACCGGGAGGTCATTGGCATCGTTTAACGACTTGATCGCAAAAAAGTCAGACATCATGGTGGAGCCAGACAAGTTGATTTGCGCCGTCGGCACCAAGGTGTTTGAACGCTCTGCCGACGGATGGATCGAAGACGACGGGTGGAGCAAGGCTTTGGGCGTCAATTGGTCGAATTCAGTTGTCGCGGATGCGGCGAAACGTGCGGTTGATGAGTGTGGACATGAAAATTCCCACTTTCGTCCGGCTGACGAGCAAAACGAACACAAAGTCACCATCGGTGTGAAAGACGAATACGCATCCGTCGTCGAGCGAACGCTGCGAGATGCATGCGCAGCGAGCGGTTTAGATTACAAAATTATAATCAGCGGCTCAGGTGGGTGGAAATTCGTGGACTGTGTCAGCGCTGGTGCCGGAAAGTTGGAAAGTTTGGAGTATGTTCGCAAACAGTTGGGATTTGAGCACCTGCAAACCGTCGCGTGCGGCGACAGCGGTAACGACATCCTAATGCTATCTGGTGATACGAGGTGCATCATAGTAGGAAATGCGGAATTCGAACTTCGACAGTGGGCAAATGATAGAATGGCTAATGGTCAACTCGCTCTCGAACGCGTATTTCTTGCCACTGAGAACGAAGCGCTTGGCATCTTACAAGGCTTGCGTGAGTTTGGATTTTATACGTGAACCATCTTCTATCGTTACTACAAATTCAATAGCTCTATACTATACCGTAAGAAACAATCAATTAATATGCACTCAAGTGTTCTAGCATCGCCTGACCGTATGAAGTCTCGTCCCACTCGAGCGCGCGCTCGGATGCGTTCTTCGCTACAACGAGACGCGTCTTTGGATCGGCGAGCACGGATTCTATTTTATCCGCAAACTCGTGCACGGGAGCTAGAACGTCAACCTCAATACTCTCCGAGAGATGTGGACGCAAAAGTTCTGACGCGCCCACCGCACCGCCTCGATGCATGACCGATGGTGCGCCAAAAGCCGCTGCTTCGACAACAGTCATCCCAAACGCGTCGGCGGTTGATGGATGCACATTGAGCGCTGTTTCACGAAAAATTGCACTCAATTCCCGCTCGTCAAGAAAATTTTCAATGACTCGACCGTTGGGCGCACACGAGAGAAATCGCTCCTTGAGATCTTGTGCGTATTTACTCGTGCGTAATATGTTTTCATTCGCACACAATAACGGCACGAGCGCACCGCTTGCAAACGCTCCGCGCCGTGCCAATTCCTCCACCAAACTCACAAATCTATCCGGCTCTTTCTCCGCACTCACGCGTACGACGCACGATAAATACCGCCTCGTACCTGTATCATATTCCACGCTACTCACAACCTCCTTGGCCAGGTTTACGATGGTAGACCGCAACGGCGGACTAATAACTTCTGGCGCTCGAGACGCGCCCAAGCGCTCGCAAATATACCGGGCATCCGAACCGCATAGCGCCACCACGCCCGCCGCCATCTGAACTGCATCTCGCTCACACGCCAAGTGTCGTTCATCATTTTGTGAAAAGATTCGAAACGCAGTCATCACGTACGGTATTGGCATCCCTATCGATTGCGCCGCCGCGTGCGAGGACCAGTCCACGCCGAGCGTCACGCGCGGCGCAAACTGACAGACCGACTGTCGGACATCCTCTCGCGCGCACCCGTCGGCGAATTCCTTCCAAGCCCCATCGACCGTGAGCTTGAACCATTTGTCTCGAGGTACGGTAACGTACACCACGTCCACGACACCGCGCGTCGCGTGCATCGACGATAACGACGACGTCTGGACCTCGTCACCGCTCGGTTTGCCGCACACCACCAACACGCGCACTCCCGACGACGACGACGACGACGACGAGGCGGTAGACAACCCACGCACTAGAGCTTGAGATAAAATGCCATTGCCCGAGAAGCACTCGACGTCGTACTCGAGCGTCACCACGCACACGCGCATGCCGACGACGAATGACGCGCTCGGCACCGACCGCGAACTCCATAATTCCGCGCGCGCACACGCGAGCGTGCGGTTCAACGCACGCGCCTAGGCGTGCGAGATGGAGTTTTTCAAGCGCGTCACCGAGGCGCTGGTGTTAGAATCCGACGAAGACGACGACGAAGACGACGAAGAGGTCGTTCGAGGTGAAGATGCGACGCGCAACGGTGGTGCAGCTGTCGCGACGGGTGAAAGCGACAACGACGACGACGACGACGGCGACGACGATACGGATGAGATAAAAGCATTGATGTCGAGTGCGTTTTCATTCACCCGAGGCGCGCTGGCGACGATTAAGCAAGCCACTCACGAGGTGTCGAACGAGTTGAAGGAGAGTTTCAAAGACATCAAGGCGCAAGTGGAGGAGGATTTGCGAGCGCACGCGAGCGACAACGATGTCGATAGTTTGGATGCACAAGAGACATCTAATAATAGTGTGGATGATGATGATGATGATGATGATGATGTCAAACTTGCCAAAGGTGACGATTCGGTGATGTATACCAGTGATGGTATGGTGATTACCACAGGAGCGAGAGGCGACGAAGGCGAGGACGAGGACGAGGACAATGCGCTCGACGTTCAAGATACGTTTGAACAAGTGGGTGAAAAGATAGAACTTTTGGGTCAAAAGATGTTTCAAGGCGCTGGACAGCTTGCAAATTTAGTCAAGGTTACGACGAGAGAGGCGATTGAGGAAACGAAAGATGTGCTTAAGGAAACTCGAGATGCGTTTGCAGCCAAGGAAATCAAAACGCCGCGACGCGAGAAAGATGAGTTTGAAACGCGTTTACAAGCAATTCAGCGAGACTCTGGGACTTACACCGATGAACCTGAAAAAAGTAAGCTATTTGATTACTTCACCAAGAACTTTTCGCGGGACCTTCGAGAAAAAGACATCACTGATGTCCTGAGTTCAAACAACTTTATGAAGGAGCTCTTCGCGCGAATTGTGCCGGGCATCGTTGACGAAGACGCTTTCTGGTGTCGATACTTTTTCAAAGTGTACGCATTAGAAATTGAGTTTGGACGGAAACTTGCGCCAATTTTGTCAAACTATGAAGACTCAGTAGAGAGTACCAGCGATAACGTACAAGCAGAAAAGCCTAAAAATTCCAAGCTAGACAAAGTCTTAAGTCACGACAGAATCGAGACGCTTGCAACTGACGAGGAAGATTTTGATTCAGATGAAAGCTTAGCAAAAGAAGATTGGACGAAGATAAAACCAACGAACAGTCACGCTGCCGATAGAAACAATCCAACTTCCCCCCGAAGCGAAAGTGAAGTATCAATTGAAAGAAGTCTTGATGATGAAATAAACGCCAGTGAGTCGTCCTCTGACGAAGATGAAGACTGGGGATTGAAATGATGCACATGTAAAAACAATAAAACGCCACTTTGTAATAAAGTAAACTCTAGCGCGATTGTTTTCACCGCTTCGTCTTAATACCAATCACGTTCGCCCAAGAATCAACACAGTTCAATGAAATCCACCGCTGTTTGGCAAACCACTTGCAAGTCCCAGGGTAACATGAGCAAAACTGCACACCGCCGCCACTTTGTTGCACGCTCAGCAATGGCCATCAGTCGTTTCTTATCCGCATATTACGTGCTAAATGTGTTAGTAATTTCGACTTATCCGCTATTTTCTCTGTGGGCGCGACATGAATACCCGAGGTCCGTGTCCATGCTCGAAGGTTGGGAAAAGCAAACGGCGATGACGTTGTTAGCCATGTGCGGGGTAAAGTTCATTCGCCGAGTGAACATGGACTCTTGGCTGTCAGATGTATTTATGTACTCCAAATCAGGCATATTGATGCTCGCTTGGATGATGGACCAACGAATTTTCTCCTGGTATGGCGTCATGTACGCAATGTTGTTCTTGTACGTGCGCAAACCTGAGTACAAAGGCCCAAGCCGCATTGAATGGTTGAACCCAGCAACGCTGAAACGACGCGTTATCGAAAGAAGCGGGGATGAAGCGAACACTACATGGATCGTGGAGTTTTACGCCTCGTGGTCGCCGCCATGCGTGAACTTAGAACCAACATACGCTGCATTGAGCTGCAAGTATGGAAGCGAAAACTTGAAGTTTGCAAAACTCGACCTCATGCGATGGCCTAAAACTGGCGAAGAATATGGAATTAATGTTTCAGGTACTAGCAAGCAGTTGCCGACGTTAATTTTGTTCGAAAAGGGTGTAGAAGTCGTACGCGTTCCACACATGTATAAAGACGGGCGCATAGCGCGTGCTCGATTGCGCAAGGAAGACTTGATTGCGGCGTTCTCACTGGACGACAGAAAGAAAAAGGAGACGATCAAGGCCATGCTTGAGAAGCCCAAGTCTATTGCAGAGAAGAAGAAGGATTAGATTTTTTTTCGTCATGTAAAATCAGGTGACTTTGTTTAGAAACAAAAACATTGACTCTAAATTGCTCGTTTTAGCTTTGACATTAACGTGATCCATACTTTTCATTTTGAATACGCTTGATGAGCTGTGCGCCATGATTCAATTTCAATTTCTAAATGCTACTACTACAGATGGTGGTTCGAGCTATACTTTGTCAAACACCGCGTTTGAACTCAAAATAATCGCCACGATGACGCCAAACAAACCAATTGCGCTGCCAAAGATTTCAATCACGAGAATCTTCACAAACAGCGTCGGGTTTGCCGCATCTGCTATCGCACATGCGCTGCCTACTACGCCAACACAGATCCCGCACACCAGATTACAAAGTCCACACGTCATACCACTCGCAAAGACAGCGTATCCCGCGAGCATGGTTGATGCGTGAAACGCTCCCGTGTCTGGATCTGGTGGTACGTAGTCTAATTTCGTGCTCAAAATAATGGCTACAATCACTCCATAAATTGCAGCTGCTTCGACGAAGATGACTGAAATCAGGTTCTTTGAGGTAATTCGTGGCGCGTGCACTGCTGCACCCAACAAGCTACTTCCGGTGATGAAGATCCCCCACGCCGCGCCCGCGACTGACAAGCCCACAGACCCGGCAATGCCGAGCGCACTAAAGAAATATGGATTGATGCGTGCGAACAAAAGCCACAACCGTTCCCAATCGATGAGAACGTCGTCAGATCCTCGAGTTCCTCGGACGATTAAGAACAACGTAAACGTCCATAGCGCGGCAACAACCGGAATGGAACGCTCGTGAAGTATACCGGGCATGACGTATTGCTTTTCACTCTACACTTCTTTACTAGCTTGACGATAGTCGTCACGCGACTCGAAGTGCGGCGGGGTAGCGTCGGTTGTCTGCGAAGACTGTAGGGAAACGTTGTGCTAAATAGATACTGTATTAAGTTACCAAATGCTGCTGCGGCTAGTAGTTGTACACATCATCAATCTATATTGATGGTGTTTAATATTTTGCTATTATTCTAACGGTGCATCCGGGCGGACAATGTCACCAAAAGCCCAAGCGTGAGCGTTGAGCCAGGCGTGGGCGGCGTTTCGCAAGTTGACATTTGTCACGAGTTGATTCGGCTTCAGTGGCTCTCTAGTTATGGGATCGAACGCACTAATTGACAAATGCTGAAGAATGGCCAGTCTTTCGTAGCTGTGACCGGATGGTGCCATAACAGGATCGCGAAACACTTCAAATGTTAACTTGCAACAAAACGCATCAGGAGGTTCGCAAGAACGATCATCTGCCTCGCGCGCACTTCTCATCACCTCAGATAACGTGTGCAGGTCTTCCTGATCCATGCTGCCCAACAGTTTATTTACGTTATTCTCGAAGCGCGAGAATCGCTCTTCTCGCTTTGCTGCCTCCAATTCCCACTCTAAATATTTTGCTCGAGCGAGTTCGCGCCAAACATCGTCTTGAATCATGTTCCCGCTCTCCCGCGCCTCTTCCAGTGCCTTTTGGAGAGAAACGGCGGCTTCAGTGAACCTCTTCTCTGCAATAAGTGCTAGACCAAGCATGTACAACGCTTTTACTGAATTCCGATCAAAATGAAGAGCAGTTTCGCAGTCCCGCTTCACGCTCGCCCAGTCTTTGCGTTTTCGGTGACACAGCGCGCGGTTTATGTAAAGCACCGTCCATCGCGGATCACATGTGATGGCCTCTGTGTAGGCCTCAATGGCGGCACCAAATTTCCCCTTAGAGTACATCTCATTTCCTCTTTGTTTCAATGCCGCCGCATCCATGGTTGCCTTGATGACGCGCGCGCGCGCAAAGATGGAATGGCAAGAGCCTCTGCTGGAGAACACACTAAGCGTTTTCAGCGCCTATGTATTCGACGAATGAACCGAAACTCCTCGAGATGCTTGCAAATATTGCCTCGCTGGCGGCCACTCGCAGCGCAGCCGCGGGTGTGAGTTTACGCGTCGCCTTCTCACGCGCGTCAACGCTCGTGGTACTTCTTACAACCCTAACCGGCAAAAATCTCAAAATTTTGAGATTTTAATCCGCGGGCGACGCACGGCACTTCGCGGTGCGCGAGTGAGCATCACCATGGAAGTCGCGAAATCCGTCGTGGATACGGTACGTGCGCGTAGAACACTCGCAATTTCAACCTTTCGTCGATAATTGCGTTCATGAAGAAACTGTTGCTGAACTGTGAAGAGCGCGCACCGAGAGTCAAGGTTTTCGTGTACTGACGATGCGTATGCATGCGCTCAAACACAGGGAATAAAAGACCGTGCGGTAAACGTCGATGGCGGACGAACGGTGTCGTTAGAGACGCAGACGCACACTGTTGGGGTGATTGTTCCACCACCAGATGTGAGAGTGATCGTGGACAAGACGGCGCAGTTCGTAGGCAAGAATGGTCCCGAGTTCGAGCAAAGAATTTTAGCATCAGAGAAGAACAATGTCAAATTCAACTTTTTGACACCTGGGGACCCTTACCACGCATATTATCGCGAGAAGGTGGACGAGGCAAAGGCTCAAGCTACCGGAACGCCGGCGGCTGCACCATCTCAGGCGCCGGCACCAGCGACTCAGGTATTAACTAAGGCGAGCACTGGTAGTGCAAAGCCTGTAGTTTTGGAACCTCCTAAAAAGGATGAATTCACCATACCCATTCCCGCTGGTATTTCTGCCGTAGATCTTGATGTCATCAAAGTCACTGCGCAATTTGCCGCAAGAAACGGCAAAAAGTTTGTAACTTCCCTGGCTGCAAAGGAACATACGAACCCCCAGTTTAACTTTTTGAGACCTCAACACTCAATGTTCACGTTTTTTACCGCTCTCGCCGATGCTTATGAAAAGATTGTTACTCCAGATAGTGCGACACTTGAGTCCGTTGAAGAAGCTTGCGATAAGAGTGTCGTGCTGGAACGGGTTTTCAAGCGTCTCGAATGGGAATCAGCGCAAGATAAAGCAAAGAAGGACAAGGAAGATGCAGAGGAAGAAGAACGCATTCAGATGGCACTCATTGATTGGCATAGTTTCGTTGTCGTGGAAACTTTGGATTTTGACGAAGCTGAAGATGAAGCACTGCCACCGCCAATGAAGCTGAATGAAATCATCGAATCCATGCGAAAGCAAGAGCTAGAGGCGCCTACTACATCCCGTGTGACGGATGAATTACCCGCTCCGGCAGCCATGGCGACGATGGACGCTGAGGAGCGTGAGATGGTGCAGCAAGCAGCAGAACCTCATTCGAACCCTGAACCGCCAATAGCGTCGGCGAAAGCAGCAACTGAGGGTGCTATGAAAATTGTTCGCAACTACAAAAAGCCCGAAGAGAGGAAGGCTGCAGCGATGGATGCAAGTAAATTTGTTGTGTCACCAATCACTGGAGAGATGATTCCGCTGGATCAAATGGCTGAGCACATGCGTATCTCGCTAATCGATCCAAAATGGAAGCAGCAGCGAGAGGCTATGTTGGCCAAACTGCGTGGTAGCACGCAAGCTTCCCACGAAGATGTGGCAGCGAACGTTTTGAATTTGGCACGAAATCGTCCTGATATTTTCGGTTCTACTGACGCAGAAGTTTCCAAGGCGCTCGCTGCAGAGTTATCCCAGCATAGGCCATCAAAGGCAACTGCGCCACCACCACCGCCGGTCACCAGTACAGTGCCAATGACTGCTGCGCCAACAGCACAAACTATACCGACTCGAACGGCGGCACCTCCTCCGCCGCCACAACAAATGGCTAAAGCTGTACCTCCGCCGCCACCACCGCCGCAGGTGACGACGGTTGTCGAGAAGCGACCCTCCTCACCCATGCAGGAAGAAATAGAGCCCGAACCGAAAAAATTAAAGGTGGGATCGGTCGAATTAGATGATGAATCTGATTTCTTGAGTGCTCATGCTGGATCTGCAGTGATCAAGGTGATTTGCCCTCAAGTTGAAGGCAACAGTAATCTGACGGGACAAACCTTGGACATCAGCGTTGACTCACTTCAGGACAAGATTATAGACTTGAAAAGAGCAATCAAGCCACTCGTTGGAGAACTAGCCCAAAATAAGCAAAAGTTGAGTACTCCTGGCCTGGGATTCCTCAAAGATACTGCGAGTTTGGCGTACTATAATCTCAAGGATGGATCGACAATTCATTTGACTCTTAAAGAGCGAGGCGGTAAGCGATAAATAAGTTTAGATAGCTATAGATAGTTAGGATCTTGTTGGTGCATCTAGCGAAGACAAATCAACACAATCTTTGTTCATTATTAAAAACACGCTCCAGCTTTCCCGCGGTTCTCAAACTGCGGTAAACACGGTCGCGGCACGCTTTTGTTGCTGTCGTGCTCTGCGTGTCGCTGCTTCGCCTCGGCCTTATCGATTTCTTGTTGCTCTAAGAGATGTTTCACTCTACGCATGGCTGTGTGGACTTTAGAACACGATGGGTCGAGCTCCAGTGCGGTTGTGTATGCGTCCAGTGCGCCTTCATAGTCTTCAAGCTGCTCCTGTATCCCCGCGCTTTGGAGTAATACCGCTAGAGACGGCACAATTTTAATCAATTCATCATAGTCGGATACTGCTGTCTTCAATGCCCCAAGCTGAACATTAACTTTCGCTCGTTGCATCAAAAGTTCGACTTTGTCCGCGTGGCTTATGCAGCTATCCATAAGACCACGGCTGGCTGCATCTAAAGCACTAGAATAATCTCCAGCGTTTACGTACATTTGAACGCTTTGCACAGCCTCCATGGCTGGCATGAATTTCATACTGTTTTCGTCTTCGACGCCGGCGTCCGTCTTGCTTTTCAGCCACGTCAACTTAGACGCTAGTTTACCTTCCCTAGCGTTGATAACTTGACAACGTAAGGTCCGTAAGTCTATGTTTGCCTGCGTCGTGGCGACGGCAGAGCTCACACTAGGTTGCGACGGAAGAGCCCGAACAGAGTCTAAAGGCGTTTCAAGCATCGTCCAGGGTGTTTGAGCGTCTTTTTTCGCTAAATGTATAATAATGTTTTGTTTCTCCACTCTAAAACGTGAGTTTTGAGGTACGATTACGCTGAATAAGCGTTTCAGATGCAGAACGTGCGTATCCTTTACACTCGACTCAGTTGGTGTCACCATGGGAATTTCAATCAAAGCGCTCGTTTCCGTACACGTCAAAGAAGTTGCACTATAATTCACCTCACCCATTGTGCTCATAGAAACTGATATACGAATCGCATCACGGTTGTCATACCAAGAAAAGCTCTCAATTTTCTGACGAGTGCCGACATTTGAACGCGCCTCCTCTGTCACGGACAAGAGCGCCGGGGGCTTCAACTCGATTCCTCGCGCATTAATTATTCGTTGCCGACGTAACTCTTGATTGGGATCAGTCTTAGTGAGTTCATATTGTACCAAGTCAATCGCGCCTTGAGTCATATGGTTACCAACAAAGTTTGTTGTCGGCCCCGACTGTGGCTTCTCGTAACCAGCAGGACGTTCAATCAATGTACCGTCGCTCTTCTGCTCCAGGGCATCGTATCCTTTGCTCGCACCGGGTCCTTTGTCGATTCTATATGGCCCACCGTGGGGATCTTTCGTCCAAACGCTCGGATAATGCTTTCCGTATTCCTTCTTTTCTCCCGTCTTGACGTCGCTCTCCTCGATCTCACCATCAACGTTGTCGGCGTCTCTGCCGAACTCTCCTCCGTTCTGTTTGAACGTCGCCCACGCTTGAGCTTGCTTTGCGCCATCTGATACTGTGTCGAGCGTTGGGTTATACGCGTGCATCTCTCGCGTGCGAAATGTAACGACGTTGGTTGCGTTTCGCGTCGGGTTGAGAGAGCGTTACACTTCCGTTAAAGCGTTTTTTTTCACATGGGAAACAAGAGTGGACAGAAGTTATCTAGTTTTTACAACAACAAAGCTATTTGACTCTTTTCTTGCGGGCTAAAAATCGCGCACGTGCGGCGGCTATTTCGTCTTCGCCATTCTTTCTTTTGCTATCGTCTCTAACTATTGTGCTCGCATCTTGCGACTGAGAATGAACCGACAACGCGTCAACCTCAGTCATCACGCCGCCACTGAGGCGGCAGATGTCAACTGTTTGGGCCAACAGAGTCCTTTCCTTGGCGATCCATCGCGGTTCAATTTTTAACACGTGCCGCATAAATGGCCTTGATGTCGTAATCAACTCATGATAGATGATCCATTCTGGTAACAGGCCATCGGCATCCGCGAGCTGTCGCGCCATCGGCGGGTGTACCTGCGCGAGAACGGGGTTCTCACCCAAAGTTCGATAGCCATTGTGATTTGGTAATCGATGAGCAATTTTTGTGACAAAACCAGCACATAATGACTGTCGCATGGCATCGATGTTACGATCGTATTCTCTGTGTCGACGCTCATGAAAGAGTCCAAGAAGTTGACGGCGAATATCTCGCGCAAAATCCATGCCGCGGTCTGATAGCGCATATTTTCCATGAAAATCTCGCTTATACCCACTCAACTGCCACGCTTGATAAATCCGAAGCAACACGACGTGGTCACCTAGTAGAAAATCTTCTTCAGAGACGATGCCTACTAATGCGTTTGATGCGTTGCCAGTGAAAATGCGCTCAACGCTCAACATGGCGCACACGGTTGCGGTCTCCACGATACAATCTAATCGCTTCGCTTCAACCATCGCCCGCGCCAAACACGGTTCAAGTGGTAGCGAACTCATATCTCTACCAATCGAGGTCACTTTCCCATCACAGTCTATCGCACCAATGAGGTATAACTGGCGAAGCGCGTCAGCAATGAGCAGCGGTTCCGGAGGATCAAGAAACTCAAACCCCATGACATCTAGTCCCTGTAAATTCAAAGTCTTGAGGTAAAGAATTGTTCCAACAAGCGAATTACGTTGTATCTCGGGTTTCTGGATTTTTGGCATGTCTAGTTCCAAGTTTTCTTTCGTGTAAAATCGAAAACAATACCCTGGCTGCGTGCGTCCAGCTCTGCCTGCGCGCTGCTTTGCCTGTACTGCACTGATGGAAACAACTTTCAAGGTCTCCATTCCTGTCATAGCATCGTACTCGATTTGTTTTACCACCCCAGGATCTACGACATAAACGATTCCTGGCACAGTCACTGAAGTTTCCGCAACGTTTGTCGATACAATCACTCTGCGGACATTTGTCGCGTGCGGTTGGAATACTCGGGCCTGCATGGATGGTGATAGAGACGCGTAGAGAGGTACCACTTGGATATATGGACAAGCGCCTTCGGCACTTATTGATTGTACTTTGTCATTAATTCGCTGAACAGCCCTTTCAATCTCTTCTTGACCAGTCAAAAATACAAGAACATCGCCTGGTGGCATATTCATATGAATATCCAGCACAGTTTCAATTGTGCTCTCAAAGTACGAACGAGCAGCCTCTGTGGCGTGAGCAATTTGAACTGGAAAACTACGTCCATGAACATGATACACTGGGCATTCTCCAAAGTACGCTGAAAACTTTTCACTCTCTAAAGTTGCTGACGTAATCACAAGCTTCAGCGCGGGATAACGGGTCGAAACGAGCTTTTTAAGTAAACCAAACAAGATATCGGTGTTTAACGACCGCTCGTGTGCTTCGTCTAGCATGATTATGGAGTACTTTGACAGCGAATTATCGGTCAAAAATTCGCGCAAGAGCGTGCCATCGGTGAGGTATTTGATTCGCGTAATTTTTGACGTTTTGTCCTCAAAACGTACGCAGTACCCAACTTCCTCGCCGACTTTCACTTGCATTTCTTCCGCCACGCGACGCGCAACAGATACAGCAGCCACGCGACGTGGTTGTGTCACGGCAATCGCCAATCCCTCCGTGCAGACACCATGTTTGAGTAAAATTTGCGGAATTTGAGTTGTTTTCCCCGAACCGGTATCCGCGAGCACGAGCACGCAAGGATTGGCACGCACTATTTCTGCGACGTCGCGCGCGTGCCGACACACGGGAAGCACCTCATCACAGGCACCACCATCGGTGTTACCACTGTCGTTCATAGTGGCGTCGTCATCTATCGCCCACTGCGTCTCGTCCGCCAGATTGTGTCGCTCAAAGAAATTTGTTGCCGTCGGATGTACGACGACGATGTGATGACGACGATGTAGTAGCGCGGCGCCGACCTCATTCGTCACCGCGCATGTCGAGCCTACGCGCGGCAGCCCGAGAGGCGCTGGCGAGGAAGAAAGGCTTGGATGCAAAGCGTGGCTCGGTTCCACCGACGGAGGCGGTGATACAACCGACGACGGCTTCAAATGTAGCGGTGAACAAACGTGCGGCCCAACGCGATGTGGAAGAGCCGAAACTAGCGGCGCAGAAACCTAA